>PDWI01000885.1_pt1 | contig 48595 bp, 39 predicted proteins | sample 1430891 | NCBI WGS metagenome assembly PDWI01 (sample SAMN01162508, study PRJNA174530) | Oral metagenome, whole genome shotgun sequencing project. | biome: Marine environment; feature: Marine mammal; material: Swab sample of the gingival sulcus; isolation source: swab sample of gingival sulcus...
GCAAACGCTCTTCCCTTCAAGTGCGTAGTTAAAAGCTTCCTCTGCACGCAGACGTTCTTTCTTCATTCCGCTATCAATGCAGAGCGTATCAGGCGAAAGATGTTTTTCTACAAACTGGAAGTAATACTTATAGCCCACGACAACGTCCGCCTCTTTAAGTGCCGTCATCACAGCAGGCGTTATATCAGATTCAGAACCAGGTCCCAGCCCAGCAACTGTTATTTTATTCTTTTTCATCTCTTTCTTTGCTTATAAAAACCAATTACTCAAAGATAAGCAAAATAATCTTGGATAAGAGTATTTTCAGCAAATAGGAGCAGAACTCAAAAGTCCTGCTCCTATCTTACATTACAAGCCCTATAAGTAGGCTAATAAAGTCCTTATTTTAGTTCAAAAACAACGCCTTCATCGTACAACTCTTGGATTGCATTTTTATGAATACGCGTGTAATCATTTGTATAATAGTTGCTATCTACGTCTAGCTCTTCCAAGCCTGATTTCAGATTGCACTGATACATATTCTCTGCCACTGTAATACTATCTCCTGTAACAGCTAAGACTTTCAACAGCGAGTAGCAAGTTCCGTGCTCTTTGTCTTCTATCTCGTACTTATAGACGTCGCCAACCTGAGGACTCTGAAGATGCTCTTTCAGATTACCTTCCTCCAAGAACGAGGCGATATATCCAAAAACAAAGCCAGATAAGATTAGAATTAGACCAATCCACTGCCACCATTTACCTTTGGCTTCTTGCTTAAGCTCATTATAATCAAGGAGCATATCCTCACTCATCTCTTTCTTCTCAAAAGCCTTAAAGCAATGGTTACACTGAGCAAGTCCCACTCTATTCATCGGAAAGAGTGGCAACCAATAGATATGAGCGTGTCGTCTAAAAACTTGATATTCCATTTCGCCCTCTGTGCCACAGACTGGACAAGCCGTATCTGGGCTACCTGCTCCTGTTAGTAAGTGCACCGCCTTACTGCCGTATAAAATCATCTTCTTTTCTTTTAGTGTTTATAAAAATAAGAGCTTTGCTCTTCTCAACAAAGCTCCCTCTACAAGACAAAGATAACTCTTTATTTCCACAAAAATAAATAGCTAAAAGCCTTTGCGGAGCTACTTCAACTGAATGAAGGTATAAACAAAACCGAAAATTCTTTGACGGAGTTAGTTTAATGCCTAACTTAAAGCACGAGCTTTATTTCGGTCATTGAGCCTGTCGAAATGAACCGCCTTGGTTTTCTATTTAGTCGTTTCGACTATGCTTCGACAAGCTCAGCAACCGTCTCAACGAGCAAAATATACGAAACAAGAGCATTTCTCTAAATTCTACAAACAGGCATAGAAGAGTACAAAAAAAGTTTAGCGGAAAAGTCAAATGACTTTTCCGCTAAACTTCTGAGAGTTTTCCGCTAAGTTTTCAAAAGTTTATGGGAAAATTTTTTGAAGCACACAGCAGAGAATTATATCCAATTAGGAACAAAGAACTTACACAACGAAGAAAAGCATTTAGATTTTTCCTTCTTATAAAACTTTTAGGCTAAACTATTTCAAAAAAAGTAGCCTAAGAAAAGCGGATTTCTTAGGCTAAGACAAAAAAAGAGCTTCCCTTACGGAAGCTCTTCAAAGTCTACATATTCATCATCTTGTCCCTTCTCAAAGCGCTTAGCTTCAATATCATCTAAGGGTATTTTCTCGTGGTGATGAGGGCGTTCTTCCTCTTCCTCCTGCCGTCTTTGCTGACCTCTCTGCCCAAAGCCTCCCATTCTATCCTGCATATTACGCTGAGCGCGCTCCACAAGCTTAAGCAAGAGCCAGTTTCTAAAGCTCGAAGAGAAGAGAAAAAGAAATAAGCCAACTAAAAAAGCTATCAATAATAATTGTATCAGTATCATTTCTATTTACTTTAATTTATCTATTCCAATGTCCAAAGATTAGCCCAAAATTGAAGCTATTACTTGGACTTTTCCAAAGAGTTCTGCAGAACAGATAGCAAAATGTATGCCAAAATAGCAATAGATAAACCTAAGTAGTCAAAGAAAATAAAGGCTAAAACAGCAATAACAATCAGTGCAATTTGATAGCGTAGCTCAGAAAAGCTAAATTTCTTAACCTTGAAAGAGAACATTGGCACTTCTGAAATCATCAGATAACCTATAGTTAGAATAAAGAAGTTTGTCAGAATGCTAAGCCCATAAGCACCTAAAAGTCCCTTGAGCATTGGCAAAGAAAGGGCGAAACCAATCCAAAAAATTGCATTTGCTGGTACAGGAAGTCCAATGAATGATGACGTCTGCCTTGTGTCGTTGTTGAACTTCGCCAAGCGATAAGCCGCGAAAGCTCCAATTAAAAGCGACAAACCAGCCCCCCAAGGACAGCAAGAGATATTCCACGTTGCTTGGAAAAGCAGAATTGAAGGTGCGACACCAAAGCTTACCACGTCAGCAAGAGAATCTAGATCTGCTCCGATAGGCGAAGTAACGCCCAAAGCTCTAGCGACTAAGCCATCAAAGAAATCGAAGACAGCTCCCAAGAAAATAAAGAAAGCCGCCCACTCTAATTCCCCTAGACTTAGGCATAAAATAATCGCTACAACCCCAGAAAGGAGGTTGAGCGATGTAATGATATTAGGAATATCTTTCTTGATTGAAGACATACTTATTAGCTATTAAATAAAAACTTAAGCCTTAGGCAGGCGTGCAATCTGCGTGATATTACCTTGAACTTTCTGTCCAAGCTTAACGCAAACTTCCGTACCTAATGGCAAATACAGATCCACACGTGAACCAAACTTGATGAAGCCCATATTCTCATTGATGTGTGCTTCCTGCCCTACTTCAGGGTAAGTAACGATGCGCTGAGCGACAGCTCCTGCGATTTGACGCGCTAGAACTTTACGACCATCAGCAGTGCGAATAACGACAGCAGAGCGTTCGTTCTCGGTGCTACTCTTAGGCAAATGCGCCGCCATAAAACGCCCATTATTGTGTGATACGTGCTCTACAACGCCATTAACTGGAATCCAATTAACGTGCATATTGAAGATATTCATAAATATCGACACCTGTAGGCAACGGCAACCGAGAATTTCTTTCTCGTCTACTTCTTCAATTACCACAACTTTACCATCGGCAGGGCAAACAACAACGTCGTTCTCCTGAGCTAATGGATGTTTGCGCGCTTCATAGCGGAAGAAGTTCAGCACCAAGGCGTAAAGTATCGCTGAAATCGTCGTTACAATCGTGAAAGTTAAGCCTGTACCAATGAATAAATAAATGGCGATACAAATGCCTAAAAGCACTAAGCCAATTGTAATTAACAAGCTCTTACCTTCCTTGTGTAATGTCATTATATCTATGTGTTTTATTTCGTTTTTACTCTTAATTCATAAAAGACATCAAGAATTAACGTCAATGTCTGCAGGCATAAAGCCTAGTACAAAGATAAGAATTAAATTTTACATCTTAATATTCCTGAATTTTATAGAACTTCTTGGCTTCGCTCCAAGTCTCATAAAGGGCTTTACTGCCTTTCGGTACTTCAAGGACACAGCCCCATTTGGAGAACTGACCATAACTTAGAGGATTGCTCGGAGGCTTAGCCCCGAGACGTAAGCGTTCAAGACGGATACAGCCGTCAAGGATATTAGCGCCAGCCTCTTCTAAGTTAGGGAGTTCCAAGACTTTTAAGTAATTAGACTGAGCAAAGACTTCCTTACCCAGCTTACGCGCCGACGGCAAGCTGATTTCTTCAGTCCTGTAGCGACAGGCATAGAAAGCACGGTCTTCAATAAGCTCTAGCTTAGGGAAGTTCACGATGGTCATATTCGTATTGCGTGCAAAAGCGTTCTTGCCAAGCTTCTTAATCCCCAAACCTACAACTTGCCCAAAATGAGTCTTTTGCAGATTATAAAAAGCCTCCTCCCCTATCTCAGTAAAAAACTCTGGAATTTCTATTCTTGTGGGAATTTCGCTCTGGAATTTCTTCAGCACCTTAGTAATCGTATGTCCCTCAAAAGCCAAGTAGCGAGGCATCTTAGGCGGAGCAGACGCCCCAAGCTTAGCGCCATTGATGGTCGCAAATCCGTGACGAACAGCCCACTCTTCTACTTCTTCCTTGTCAAAATTTTCCTCTAGAATAGTCAGATTTTTATCCTCAGGCGTCCCTTCGAAGGCATCAAAATAGGTATTCGGCAGTTTAGTTATTGTTACATTTCTGAGCTGACGACAGCCTTTGAAAGCTTGACTTTTAAGCTCTTCAAGCTTAGGCACATTAACGTCCTTAAGCTTACGGCAGGCAAAGAAAGCCCTAGCGTCAATGCTTCGAACGCTCTCTGCTGTAAAGGTCTCAAGCTCCATATTATGAAAGAAGACCGAAACCCCAATAAACTTTATCGTCTGAGGTAAATCAAGATTTTTCTCTTTTTGTTCCTTCCAAGAAATCAGGTTGCCATTTTTGATAATCGTCTCAGGTTCTTTTGGCGTAACGCTTTGATTATCATCAGGCTCTCTGAACCAAAGCTTAGGACTTTCCATTTCTGGCACTTCAAGTATCTGAAGTGATTTCGCCCCTTCACGTGGCAAAGCTTCTTCTGTTTGCTCAAAAAGCTCAATGCGACCTTTATCAACAGCGTTTATATAAGAGCTATAGAGTACTGCTTCGTTTGGCTCGTAGTAAAAGACTGTTTGTCCAGACATTTCGTCTGAATTATTGAGGTCTAAGCGAGCAAAAATTTTATTGTTTAGCTCTTTATCCTTTAGATTAATACGCCTCACGATATGCCTGTGATTGCTGTTGATATAATAGACATAACTCAATCCATCGTAATAGGCAGACAAAAGCCTATTACCCTGCACAGTAAGAGGAGGAAAAGCAAGCTTATTCGCCTTAAGGTCATAGACTGCTAAGCGTTTGTCTTGAAGCTGAAGGTAAGCATAGTCCTCATTGATATAGATTAATTTCTTGACCTGACCGCCGACGTTATGCTCTCTTACCTCCGTGGCTTTTCCGTCCCAAGAGATGAATCTCGTCCAATTATCTAAAGCATAAAGCTGCTGATGCCAAACAGAGCATTGCGTTAGACGTAGACCTTTCAGCGCCTCAACGCCTTTGGCAATCGGCTTCCCCGTCTGAGTACTGATGACATCTATGCGATTAACAGTCCGATAGACCACATAAAGTTCCTCTTCGCTCAGCATAAACAACTCATCTGGCCAAGAAGAGCCTAAGAACTCCTCTTCTTTATTGTAGGAAATATAAGGGATTTGTTTCTTAACCTTATAAGTCTGAGCATCAAGGATTGTCATCAAACCATAGGGACTATAATTTGGATTATCAATCATCGGTTCAATACGCTCTCTTTGACTAATAATATAATAGTCAGCTCCTATGCGCTGTAATCTGCCATTATGTCCCAAATCAAGACAGTCCTTCAGCTCGGGATTATGCTCCGCAATAAGGTCAAGGCTTAGCTTATTATCTTTGGAAAGCAGGGACAGACGAGGAGTAGGGTCAAAAAGCAGAAGAGCATAGCTCCTCTGCTTTTTATCCTTTATTACGTCCTCCTGCTCGGGCTTGTCCTTTGGCTTTTCTAAACCTTTGCCTTCTTTCTTACAAGAAGACAAGACAAGAGCAAAGCATACAAGCGCTAAGCCTATAGCAAGACCAGTCTTAGGCAATCGCTTCATTCGCTTAATCGTCTAAAAAACTACTCCCAATCGTTAGGCACATCAACAAGGTCGCCCTCATCGTATTTGCTCTCAGGAGCGTACTTCTTTGCTTCCTCAAGGTCAAAGTTCTCAAAACCATAGCCTTCTTGTTGAGGACCAAAGTCAATCAGTTCCCTCTTCACTTGCAAATACTCTGCAGGAATAAGCCCTGTCATTCGGTTACCTACGACAGAAAAATGCGTATAGCCTGATGAAAGCTCGTCTTTGATATACTTACTGCCTGCATACCATTTATGCAAAACAGCCTTTGGTAATGAGCCTGTAAAGTTATTGTTATCTAAATCAATATAACCAAGACGAGGATTACCTGCACCAGCTAAGTCGCTAGGAAGCTTTCCTTCCAGTTGATTGTTGTGCAAGAAGACAAGCTCCAAGGCCTTCATCTGAGCGAGCTCTTGTGGTAAAGTTCCTCTAAGCTTATTGTCGCTCAAGAAAAGCTTCCAAAGCTTTTGCAGATTGCCAAGGCTTGAAGGAATTGTACCACTTAGCTTATTATTGTGCAATTTCAGGGTCTCTAGCTCTGTAAGCGCACCAATCTCTGGAGCAATCTCTCCCTCAAGCTCATTGTGTCCAAGGTTAAGATAACGCAAACCCTTTAGCTTGAACAGGCTCTTAGGCAGTTCTCCACTAAGCTTATTCGTTGCAACATTTAGATAGGTAAGCGCTGTCATCTGCCCAAGCTCTTCAGGCAATGCCCCTGAGAAACCTTGACGACCAAGGTTGAGGTAGCGCAAGTTCTTCAGTTGCCCCAGTTCTTTAGGCAAAGAGCCTCTTAGAACTGTAGTGTTCTTCACGAAAGTGCTCTCACCAGCCTCTGCCAATTTGAGAGGGTGTAAGTCCCAAGGCGAAGTATATAGATTAAGCGTATCTAACTGACTAAGCGCTCCAATTTTTGGTGATAGTTCGCCTTGAAGAGCCGTATAACCTAGAGACAAAACCCTAAGTTGCTTTAAGTTGTAAAGCTCCTCTGGGATAGTCCCCTCCAAGTCTTCATTCCACTGCAAGCGAAGCTCCTTAAGAGCTGTTAGCTTACCAATCTCTTTAGGAATAGAGCCGTCAAGCTTATTTCCGCCAAGGTTAAGCGCCACGACACGGAGCTGTCCATCAACAATGTCAAGCTCTACGCCACGCCAATCTTTCAGCTCCTTAGTCTGTGACAACCAAGCATTACGATGCTTCCAGCCATCACCTTCCGTTGCCCAATAAAATTCGACTAAAGCAAGACTATCTTGCTTAAAAGCTTCTTTCTTAAGCTCCTGAGAGAAAGTAATAGTTTCCTCCGCATCAATGAGGCTAAGGTCACTACTCTTATCACAACTTTGTAGCATCAGTGCCAAAAGCACTGATGACAAGACAAAAAACCTTTTCATCTTATTAATAATATGTAACTACGATTTATTTATAGTTTGCTACAGGGAAGAAACCTGCATTAAAAGGGGTATTACCTTTGTATTCTTTAACAAGGCTACCATCTTTTCCCTTGATTGCAAAAACACTATTCAAGGTCTTATAAGTTGCCCAGCTCTCAAGCGTTGCAACGTAAACAAGTCCTGTTGCTGGGTCTGAGCCAATCGTATAATATATGTTTGCGTTAGAATTAAATGTTTTCACATCAACGACTGCTTCTGTTTTGTCTTCTTTGAAGATGTGACGGAAGACTTTCGTTGTCTGATTAGAGAAATAGATAGTATCGTGAGAAGCAGAGAAAGCTGGAGCATTCCAACCAGCCTTTATATTTGTATTCAAGGCTTCAGGAATATCGTGCTTTACAATCTCATCTGTCTTAGGGTCAAACTTCAAGATACTTCCGTGTTCTTCCGAAGATGACAACCAAAGCTTACCATCAGAGCTCTTTGCAATAGAAGAAACCTTTACTTCAAAAGTCTTTGTCTCCAGAAGCGTCTCTCCCTCAATGATGAAGACAGCACCTTCATCAGTCTTTGTGATTGCATAAAGCTTTCCATCAACTAAAGCCATCGGTTTATTTGTAGCACCTTCAGTGCCAGCGATGAATGTAAGCTCATCTGTATTTGTATCAAGGAGATAAATACCCTTACCATCACGGATATAAACCTTTTCACTCACTACAGCAATATGAGATGGAGCTTGCAAGTCTGCAAGCATTTCGTTCGTATAAGCCTTAATAAGCTTTTGGCTCTTTTGATCAATGATTGAAAGACAACCAACACCAGACTTTATCTCTTCTGGCTTATCTTGTGCACCAATCTCCTTATTACCGTTCTGAGAAACAATGTAGATACGTCCGCCACTGATGAACATATCTTGAACAACATTCCCTAGAGTTTTCTTATTAGCCTTTTCAAATAGATTATCTTCATAGTTACCTTCTGGAGAAAGATAATCAAGTTCACCTTGACCATCAGAGAAATTTCCTTCATTCAAAATGAAGACACCACTTTGATAAGACTGAACAGGCTCACTTGGCTCGTCTGGCTCATTCGGATTATCAGGGTTATCAGGGTTATCAGGATTATCGGGCTTAGGCTCTTCGATAACTGGAACTTGCAAGCAATGAGGTTCTTCTTGACAAGATGATAAAACCCCTAATGCAAACACAAATAGTAATGCGCTGATTTTCTTAACAGTACTCATAATTACTTTTTTAATTAATTTTAAATGACGAAGCAAAGATACAAATAATCTAGCAAGAAGAGCCTATATACCAGAAAATAAATGTATCAACGTCGTCTTAACCCTTCGCAATTAAGAGAGGATAAACACCCACAAAACATTGCTTCAACTGCCCCAAAAACAAGGCAGGACACCAGTCCCTCAAAGGTAATTATAACAAACTAACCATCAACAAGTAAGCAACAACAAAATCAGTCTAAAAAAAAACTTTCCCATAAACTTTTGAAAGTTTAGCGCTAAAGTCAAAAAAGTTTTTGGGAAAAGTCATTTGAGTTTATGGGAAAACTTTTCAGAGCTATTGAGGACAGGTATTTTTGTTTGGCTTTTCGCCCCCGAAAACGCAGACCAACCTTCAGAACATTTTAGTAAAACAAAAGAAAACCCCAAACTGAGAACATCTCCGCAAGTCTTCATCAGACCACAAAGTTGAACTCCGTAAGGGGTTTACTCAATTCACTAAATTTTAAGACTTTTGGCAAAGTCTTATGCCGTTTATTTGGGACAAACGACCAATCCCCTCCGAAATTTACAGCGACACCTAAGGACAAAGTGAGGTTAGGCACTTAAAAGCCTTAGTATCTAACTGTTGCTCTCCTCGAAGCGTTGAAAGACGATGCAGGTCTTCTGGCTCATAGACTAGCCCAACCCCCTTCCCAAAGGCACAGAACCTTCAGTGGTACAACGGTCGTGGCATAGCATCTATACACAGCAGCGGGACTGCCCAAGATTCTCACTTGATTCCCTTTTAATCACTCAACTAAGCCAATGATAGTCTGAAACTAAAGACCTAGTAAAGTGCACAACGTCCATTTACAAAATTAAGATATTTTGGGCGATTTTACAAGTTTGCCTAAATGAAGATTAGTCATTGCACATAAGTTCTTTAACAAAGAGAGCTGATTTAATAACAATTATTCAAAAGCTTATGTTATTTCTTCTTTTTTCCTTATATTTGTTGTGATTACTAACTCATAGAATATAGAACAATGGGAATGAAACACCTCTCTAAAAGCAGTCTTTTTTCATTAACACTGATACTTGGCTTATTATGCTCAAGCCTAAGCTTTAGCCCAAAGCTTTCAGCTCAAAGCCGTAAAGATAGGGTCTTCCGCCTCGTCTTAGACCCTGGGCACGGAGGTTCTCAGAGACTTGGGAAAGGAACTTGGTATAAGCAATATCGAGAAAGACACTTAACCCTAAGCATCGCAGGTAAAGTACAAAAGCTGATTAAAAGCCGACACCCAGAAGTTCGTATTTTGACCACACGTGATAAGAATGTTCACGTACCTCTTGAACGACGTGCAAGATTCTCACGACGTATTGGCGCAGACCTCTTCCTAAGTATCCACGTCAATCACGCTGTAGCTAAAACAGCTTGGGGGACAGAGAGTTTCATCATTCCACGCAGAAAAGAAGCATTCAACCTAAACTATATCAAAGGTTCTAAAAAACGCCTTACACAACAGCGTAATAGAGCCCTAAGTGCTGAGTTTGCAACATTGCTAGAGCATCAGTACAAAAAGCTGGGACGTAAGAGCCGTGGAGTTAAAGAAAAGAACCTACAAGTATTAAGAGAGAACTCTGTTCCTGCCGTCCTGACGGAAGTCGGCTTCCTGTCAAACGCTAAAGACAGACAAGTCATCTGCACACGTGCAGGACAAAATCGAATAGCAAAAGCTATTGCTAATGCTTTCACCTCTTACTATAAGCGCCACCGCAAAGCTCCTGCAAGGGCAACAAGGAAGAAAGCTCCAAATAAAAAAGCGACTAAGACAAGGGCAAAGGCAAGCGCGAAGCCCAAAACAAAGGCGAAAGCCAATGCCCCAAAGGTACAGGCAAAAGCTAAAACCAAGTCAAAAGCAAACGAGCAAGTTTGGTATCGCGTTCAATTTATGGCGACAAGTAAGTGGATTGACACAAACTCTAAGGAATTCAAGCGCTTTGGTGTAAGCATTCGTCGTACGAAGAAAATTGATGGCTTGTACCGCTATATGGCAGGGAACTACAAGACTTTATATTCTGTGAAGAAGCTTCGCTCTAAGATGCGTCACGACTACAAAGACTGCTTCATCGTCAAAGTCAACAGTAAAGGCGAACGTATTGAGGCAATTTACTAGTTCCTAATGAGAGAGATGTTTTTTTTAAGTTAAACCAAATTGCCTTAGAGCAAATACCTAAGGCTTAGTAATATCATAAAGAATGAAGTTAAAGAATGAAGTCAAAATAGGAGCAATAACGCTTCTCGCTCTTGTGCTGGGCTACCTTTGTCTGAACTTCCTCAAAGGTATAGACCTCTTTACAGCTAAGAACCACTATTACGTACGTTTTCATAATATCGGAGACGTCTCAACAGCAACACCAGTTAAGATTAACGGTTTTAAGGTTGGGATTGTAAAAGAGAAGGAGCTTCAGTTTGATGAAAAAGAACAAATCTATGTTTCTGTTCTTGAATTGAGCCTTGACCCTGAAGTGCGCATAATGAAAGGGAGTCAAGTAGAAATTCGCTCAAACATTCTCACAGGGACAGAGCTAATCGTTAAAATGCCCCAAGAGAAAGTCCGCAATTTCTACAGCGATGGGGAAACCTTAGCAACCAAGGAAAATAGCAAAGACTTATTGGAGCTTGCGCAGACCGAGCTACTTCCTGCCGTGCAAGAAGTTTTGCCAAAGGTATCTGAAACGCTCAATAACCTTAATGGAATCCTGAGCAATAAAGCTATTGATACGACGCTACTTAATCTACAGCGTTCCTCAGCACTGATGGAAGAGACACTCAGACAACTGAACCAATCACTCAAACCAATGCCAAAAATTATGGCAAACCTTGCCAAAACGAGCGAAAGCTTAACGCAGGTTGGTAAGCAGGCTGAGAAAATTGAACTAGAAGGCATCATCAAAAACCTTGAGCAAACAAGCACAAACCTCAAGACAATCACTGGCAATATCAACACTTCTCAAGGAACTCTTGGCTTATTACTTAAAGACAAGAACCTCTATCATCGTGTTGATAGTCTGGCTAATAGTGCTGATGCTCTTCTGAAAGATATTCGCAAGCACCCTAAGCGCTACGTGAAGCTTTCACTCTTCTAAAATAAAAACATCAAGATTAAACTTAAAACAGAAGGGGACATTCTATGGAACGCGTGCTGATAACAGGGGCAACGGGCTTCATTGGCGGAGCATTGCTCCGTGAAGCTGAAGAAAATGGCTACGAAATCTGTATTGCTGTACGACCCCAGACAAGCAAGACAAGCATACAAAAACTCAAAGAAACAGGGAAAGAGCTAATTATCTTGGACTATCAAGATGGAGAACAGCTCTATCAAGTTCTGAAAGCTGAAGAAGATAAGCGAGGCATCGCTTTTGATTACGTTATCCATAATGCAGGAGCAACGAAAGCACTTAAGCCTGAGACCTTATACACGGCTAATGCGCAGACTACAGCTAATCTCGTACAAGCCTTTGAACGCCTAAGTCATAAGCCTAAACGCTTCATCTTAATGAGTAGCCTTAGTGCTTATGGAACAGATAAGAGTGGCGTTATCTCTCGTCAAACAGCGCGTACACCTAAGAGCCATTATGGCAAAAGTAAGCTACAAGCAGAGGAAGCCCTTAAAGCAAGTTCCCTTAATTATACGATTCTTCAGCCGACAGGCGTCTATGGCATTGGGGACAAGGATTATCTAATTCAGATTAATAGTGTGCTCAATGGAATTAATGTAATGTCAGGGCTAAGCAAACAAGCTTTATCCTATGTCTATGTTGATGATTTAGCACGAGCAAGCTTCTTTCTATTAAGTAAGGAGGAAGCGAGCAAACAGAGCTTCATTATCTCCGACGGAAAGGCATACGATGATAAGGTGTTTGGAAAGATTGTACGCAAGCTTGCTAAGCAAGGCGACAAACGTATCGGCAGTCGTTTCTGTCTAAATCTTCGCTTTCCGCTCTTTGTTCTGTGGTTTGTCTGTCAAGCATCAGATTTCTACGCTCGAATAAGTGGCAAAGCTCAAACACTAAATAAGGATAAGTATCATATTATCACCCAACGTTCGTGGCTCTGCGACGCAAGTCCTCTGTTTGCCCTAGGCTTCGAAGCAGAATATGATTTGGAGAAAGGCTTGGAAGCAACCATCAATTATGCTCGAGCTCACAATATACTCTAAACAAAAGCCTGCAGTCCTTAAACAATCAAATTGATTATGCAAGAAGACAAGAACCAAGCAAATCAAGCCTCTGAACAAGAAAGCCGAAAAGGCGCTTTGCTTTCTGCTCAGGACTTTTTCAAACGCTCGTCAAGGCGTCCCATCAATAGCAGTACACTGCTTAAGCTACTCCCCTACATTATTGCGGCTACAATTCTCTTATCCATATCGATTTTTGCTTGGATTAACCTCAATAAGTTAGACAAGAAAATCGCGATTCTTGAGGAAGAGATTAAGCAAGTTGAATCACGTTATAAGCGAGACTCAACCGAGTATCACGACTTGAAGAAGACACCTTCACTCATCGAACATATCGCTCGTGAGGATTACTATATGAAGTCCGAAGGAGAAGAGATTTACGTCATCAAAGAAGCTGAGACAAAAGATTAAGAAAACTAAAACATACGGCAATGAAAAAAGATAAACTTCAATGGCTCTATATGCTGGCTTCGCTAATGATTATCATCGGCGCACTCCCCTTCTTTGGCACAAGCCTAGTCATCAAAGCTATTTATGCAATCGGTGTCGCAGGCTATGCGCTCTACTATTTCATTTATGACTTTGGGCAGGAGGCAAGCTTACTAGAACGACGCATCGTCCGACTAAACCGATTTGCTTCAGTCCTTTTATTAGTTTCGGCTGTGGCACGCTTCGGCTTGCTGGACAGATACGGGCAGAACCTTTGGGTCTTTTTTTTAGGTCTTGCTCTAGCCTTTATCCTCTATGCGAATATCCTTCTGCTAAGAAAAAAATAAACTTTAAGGCTTTCGCTCAAAATAAACAGCGGGGAAAACATTCAGTTTTCCCCGCTGTTATTTATCAAATATCCGCTATTGAATAAGGCGTCTATCAACATCATAAATTAACTCCCCATCATCTTTTGGCACAAGCGGATTCAAGCTCCAGAAACGCAAAGCATTTCTATCCTCTTCCTTAGTTCGAACTTTCATATCGCGACAAAGGTAAAGTTTGCCTCTCGAAGCAACACTTTTAATCACCCAAAGCCCATTTTCTTGCAGTTCCAACGCCCATTTCAGAGCCTGATCAGCGCTAAAATTCAAGCCATCAAGCATTGAACTTTTGAGCATACGTCCCATCTTGCTATCTCCAAGATAGAGGAAGCTTTGCGTATCTCTATAACTATTTAGTACGAGCGTCAAAGGCTTGCCATCTAAGTCAATTAAATCAAAACTCTCTGGTTCTGCGAGGTAATAAGTAAGCTCAGAGCTTTTGCCCAAAGTCATATTGCGTAGCGAGCGATGAAGAATTCCTGCTGTATATTTAACTTTCAGGGGAATATCCCCAATCAAATCAGGAATAGCAATCAGCCCCTCCTGCTTTTCGTCCAAACTAACAAAGGCATTAACCTCATCAAGAAGCTTCTTCTCCCACTCTGCTATGCTAAGCTGCTCTCCCTTCTCAAACATTTCGCCAAAAGTAGCGAACCAAATATGCTCTGCAGTTCTCAAAAAATACTTACTACCGACTTGTCTATAATTATAGGTTAATACCCGCTCTTTTATGCGCTCTAGTATTGAGAAGTCATACCTCTTACGTCCACCTTCCCAAATCCATTTCTCCATTTCACGAGTTTCCTCCTCTGTAAAGATATAAGGGTCACTGAGCAATTCAAAGTCCAAGAGCCCACCGACGTTATAACGTCCAATGAGGTGCGTACCAAAAGAAGAGACCAATTCTTCGGCATCAGACTTTTTCAGCGCCTCGACAAAAGAGGGTTTGAGGTAAGAGCTAAGAACTTCGGTCGTAAAATTATCATAATAGACAACCTTCTGTATATGCTGAACAATGCTACGAGCATAGTTTGCTCGCTCACTATATTCCAAAATACTTCGAGGCAGTATCGGTATCTTAACTAACCTATCCCCAGCAAGATGAAGAATGACAGAGTCTTTATCTGCAAGCATTTCAGAAAAGACTTGATGCCTCTTCGCAAAACGAGAAGCAGGAAAGGGTTTAAGAACTTTGACCTCAGGCTTTATAGAAGTCAGTTCTAAGCCAAAAGGCGACCAAGGTTCTTGCTTCAAATCAATGACTTCTCTTGAACAGATACCATCAGGAGTTGTACTTGGGCTACGGGTTAAATCATAACTAAAACCGAGATATTCCTTAGGGTCAAGCATTCCCCCGAAAGAATTACTCGCAGACGCTGCAGCTCCTGAGCCCCAAAGACCTTGTAATTCAGGGCGTTCTTGAAGGCGGTTATCACTATCGTCCTTACAAGAAACGAAGGCTAGTAAAACAAGTAGCCAAGCGGATTTTCTTAGATAGTTGTTCATAAGACTTAATTTATTTAGTTTGTTCTGCTTGTAAAGATAGCTTTTTCTACTCAAAAAAACAATGCTTTTTAGGAGAGTGGTAAGCAACTATAAAACAGAGAATTACAAACAGTAGATTTTTACTAAAAAAGTTTATGGGAAAAGTCAAATGACTTTTCCCATAAACTTTTTTGACTTTAAGGCTAAACTTCTGAAAGTTTTCCGCTAAAGTTTTTCAACTAATAGATTAAGCTTTCAAAAGGCAAGCTTAAAAGCTCGAAAAAATAAGGGCGTAAGCCTAATGCCACGCCCCTATTTCTTTACTGAATTAGTCTAATCGTCTTAGAAAAGATTAGCGAAATACGTTTTGATAGCTTCGTTCTCAAGCATATAACGCAAGATAAGCAAAATCGTAACGATATGAAGCGTTAGATTTACGTGCTTGAACTGACCTGAAAGCACCTTAATTAAGGTATAAGAAATCAGACCAAGAGCCATACCCTCAGCGATGTTATAAGTCAAGACCATTGTTAGCACTGTGATGAAGCTTGGAAGAGCTTCTGAGATGTCGTGTAGGTCAATGTCTTGAATTGCCTTAAGCATAAACACCCCAACGAGTACCAAAGCACCAGTCGTAGCAGCCGATGGGATAAGCAAGAATAGCGGAGAGAGGAAAAGCGAAAGCAGGAAGAAAACCGCCGTTGTGAACGAAGTCAAACCAGTACGACCGCCTGCAGAGATACCTGCACCACTTTCGATAAATGTTGTTACCGTAGAAGTACCAAGCACTGCACCAGCAGAAGTTGCCACAGCATCAGCCATCATTGCTGGCTTAATGTTCTTAACATTACCCTTTTCGTCCATCATCTCCGTTCCAGCAGCAGCACCAATAAGCGTGCCAATCGTGTTGAAGATGTCCATAAATACAAGAGCAAAAATTGTAAGTAGGATATTAGGCTCTAGCATTTGAGAGAAATCAAATTGGAAGAAAGTAGGTGCAAGCGACTGAGGCTCTGAGATTGGGAAGAAATTCTCAGGGATAGTCGTTACCCCCATTGGAATACCAATAATCGTTGTGATGATAATACCATAGAATAATGCCCCTCTAACCTTTAGCACAACTAACACTGCCGAAAGGATAATACCGATACAAGCCAAGATAGACGTTGCATTAAATGTACCAAGCTTCACAAGCGTTGGCTCAAAGCCAACGATGATACCTGAAGTCTTTAGCCCAATAAAGGCAATAAACATACCGATACCCACAGAGATTGCATAGCGCAGGCTCACAGGAATACAGTTTACGATTTGCTCACGGATATTGAAAGCTGTCAGCAGAATGAAGACAACACCTTCTACGAAAACCGCAGCAAGAGCTGTCTGCCACGAATAACCCATTGCTGCTACAAGCGTGAAAGCAAAAAAAGCGTTGATACCCATACTTGGTGCTTGCGCAAAAGGCAACTTAGCCCAGAAGGCAATAACCGCCGTACCGAGGAAAGATGCTAGAGCTGTAGCCGTGAAGACCGCACCCTTATCCATACCAGTAGAAGCAAGGATATCTGGGTTAACAGCTAGGATATAGCACATTGTTAGGAAAGTCGTTAGACCAGCGATTATCTCTGTACGAATGCTGTGCTTTCCCTTTACGAAGCCTAAGGCTGAAAGAAATTTGTCTTTAAGTGTCATTTTAGATATGATATTTATATTATTATTGATAATGATGACTCTAAAAAAATGAAAAATAAAATTACCAAGAGGCTCTGTGGGCAGAGCCTCTTGATATTATTTAGTTAAATCTACTAAGTCTAAACTATAGCGTGTACTTTAGTCCTAAGCGTGGAACTGCGTAGAAAGATTTATCGTGTGCAAAAGGGAAGTTGTTACTTAGCTCAAGCTCACCTCCGACACTTAGCTTAAAGTTTGGAGACATTCCCTTGATTTTGTTTAGGTTGAACCAGAATTGTGGTTGAGAAAGGAAGACCATCTTCGCCCCAGAACCGAAGTCCTGTGTCCAGAGGTCAAAGAAACCATTGAAAGAGAAGAGCCCCTTTGCAAAGTTTGCATACCAAACACCCGTTAGCTGTATTTGGTGAGGTTTATCTGCCTTAGCGATGTGCTTATAAGATGGTGTCAAGCTAAAGCCGTAAGAGTAGTCTGAAGCATTGAACGAGTAAGTCGCACCAAGCAGGAAGCAATTGTTAAAAGAACCTCCATTCGATAGCCCTCCGTTATACTCAAAGTGTAGGTCAAGCGGAGCGTCCCAGAAGCGAAGGTTACGGAAAATCTCCCAATAAGCCGATTGAATACCTGTATCCTTGTAGGTCATATCAATGAAGAAGAATGTACTACCATACTTATCCGCCTTGAACTTCTCTACTGTCGTCAGTATTGAAGGGTTTTGACTAGGCATTTTGCCATCTTCATACACTTCACTTCCGAAGTCATAAAGTACTTGAACATTCTGCGCCTTAGTAATCTGAGGCAATACGAGAGTAGCAATGAAAGCTACGAAAAGAAAAACTTTTTTCATCTGAACTATAACTGTTAAATTTGATGATATATAAATAATGTTTCTATGTCCTTTTTCTAATTAAGAGTTAAGAATTAAGGGTTGAAAGTTCGTTTGCAATGCAACTCTTAATTCTTAACTATTAACTTTTAATTCAATTGGTCTTTCGTTAGAATCTTATCTTCCTTTGTTTCAGGCAAGATTAAGTTCAAGAAGACTGCAATAATCGCTGCAAGACCGATGCCTGCTAGTTTGAAACCTCCAAGCTCAAAGATTGCTCCTCCGATACCTGTCGTAAGCGTTACCGAGATGATAACCACATTTCTTGCACTCGCGAAGTTCACTTTACTATTAAGTAGATTAGAAATCCCCGCTCCTGCAATCGTTCCGAAGAGCAAGAGCATTATGCCGCCTAACACCGCAGAATTAATCGTCTGCAACAGTGCAGAGACTTTACCAATCATTGAGAAGACAATTCCCGTTACGGCTGCGATGCGGAAAACCACTGGGTCAGTAACCTTAGTAAGTGACATCGCACCTGTTACCTCTGAGTAAGTCGTTACAGGAGGTGCACCAACAAGGGAAGCGAAGAGACAAGCTAAGCCATCACCAAGCATCGTTCTGTGCAAACCTGGTTTGCGTGTAAAGTCCTTACCAGTTACTGTGTTTACGACATAGACGTCGCCGATATGCTCAATCACTGGAGCAATCGCCACTGGTATCATAAAGAGGATTGGCTTCCAACTGAAAGTGTCCATCGTTGGCAAGATGAGCTTAGGCCAAGCAAACCAAGAAGCTTCAGCAACCTTAGTAAAGTCTACATCAAAGAATGCCCAGTCCAAGAGGTAACCAACGATGATACCACAAAAGATTGGAATTAGTTTGAAAATGCCCTTTGCATAGAGCGTTACGACGATAGCCGTTGCAAGGGAAGCAATCGCAAGCACCCAGTTCGTTTTCGCCATATTTACTGCTGCACCTGAGAGCGAAAGCCCAATCAACATAATGATAGGTCCAATCACCACTGGCGGAAAGAGCTTCTTAATGAAGCGCAGACCAAAAGAGCCAATCAGCAAGGACATCAAGATGTACACTGCAGCGACCCCTATTAAACCAAAAAGTGCACCAGATATTCCGTAGGATTCTGTTGCACTTATTATAGGAGCGATGAAGGCGAAGCTGCTGCCCAAGAAGATAGGGACTTGCCCTTTCGTTACGAGGTGGAATATGAGAGTTCCGATGCCAGCTGAGAATAATGCCGTGGAGGGGTCTAGCCCGACGAGGAGTGGTACGAGTACGGTAGCACCGAAGGCGACAAAGAGATACTGAATGCCTACGAGGGTTTTCCTACCGCTGCTTAGGGGTTTTAATTTGTTCATTCTTTTTAGATTGAAACGGTTTCTAAATCATTACCACGCACAAAGGTAATCATTTATTTTTTTATAAACACAATTTTTAAGACTAAAAAATACTGATAAAAGACCTTTTCAGCGACTTTTTCCAAAGCTAAAACACTGATAACAAAGGGATTGAAAATCTTAATAATTTATTTCTCTTTGTCCTTAACCGAACAGCCATTACAAGAACCGCTTGCACAACCGTCATTTTTCTTCTCGCCCCACAACATTTGATAGAGGTGATAAAGGATATAGCCCCCCACTAGGAGGGCTATAAGAGCAAGTATAATATATTGTATTGTCATATTTCTTTAGATAATAAGCATACCAATTTGATAAACAAGGAAACTAAGCAACCAAGCCAAGCCACAAGAGAAAATAACTGTGAAAGCTCCCCACTTCCAGCTTCCTGCTTCTTTGGCAATAGCGATGACTGTCGCCACACAAGGGAAGTAAATCAAAACAAAAATCAAGAAGCTGAGCGCAACCAAAGGCGTGAAAGAAGGCGAACCATCTGCACGCTTCTCTTGAAGGATACGCTCGCTCAGCCGAGCCTGAGCCTCCTCACTGTCGTCACTATCCCCCGTATAAATTACGCCAAGCGTACTGACTACAACCTCTTTGGCAGCTAAACCGGAGAGCAGACTGATGCTCATCTTCCAGTCGAAGCCCAAGGGACGGAGCGCAGGCTCTGTGAACTTACCCAGACGACCGATATAAGACTGTTCCTGTTGCATTTGCGTAAAATGAGCATTAAGTTCGTTTGTCTGCTCTGCTTTTGCTTCGGCAGAAAGCGAAGTGCTTTGCTCTACTTGTGCTATTTGCTCATCAATTTGCTTACGCGCTTCGTCCTGACGAGGGAAGTAACCTAAGAACCAAATCACAATAGAAGCAAAGAGAATCACCGTACCCATCTTCTGAAGATATTGCTTGGCTCTATTCCACATCTGACGCAAGACAGAGCGAAGCGTTGGCAGGCGGTAAGGAGGAAGCTCCATTACGAAAGGCACATCTTCACCAGAGAAGAGCGTATCACGCATCAACCTAGCGCTGATAATCGCGATAGCTATCCCAAAGAGATACAAACCAAAGAGAACAGTGCTAGAAGATGAAGGGAACAATGCGCCCGCAATGAGGATATAAACAGGCAGACGAGCCGAACAGCTCATAAAAGGCACGACAAGCATCGTTATCATTCTACTCTTACGGCTTTCAATGCTACGCGTTGCCATAATAGCTGGCACGTTACAACCGAAGCCCATCACAAGAGGAATGAAACTCTTGCCGTGCAAGCCCATCTTGTGCATCAACTTATCCATAATAAAGGCTGCGCGTGCCATATAACCGCTATCCTCAAAAAATGAAATAAAAATATAGAGAATTAAGATATTCGGCAGGAAGATAATCACGCCCCCTACCCCAGCAATGATACCATCTACAATCAAATCCTTGATAGGTCCATCGGGCAGAAGCTGACTTACCCACCCTCCGAGTGTACCAACGCCAGCGTCAATCCAATCCATCGGCACAGCTCCAAGCTCAAAAGTTGTATAGAACATCAGGTACATCAGAGCAAGGAAGATTGGAAAACCTAAGAGCTTATGCGTTACAATGCCGTCAATCTTATCACTGAGACTACCCTCTTCTTGCTTACGGCGCTTGTAGGTTTCACGTAAAGCTCCAGTAATAAAGCCATAGCGCGCATCGGCAATCATCTCTTCAGTATCCATTTTACCAAGCTCTTCCTCTAGCCTCTTTAGTTCCTCCTCTCGTGCATAGCGCACTGCTGTAGCGCGCTCTTCCTTTAGTTTATCGAGGTAAACCTTATCTCCCTCAAGGCATTTAATGGCGAGATGTCGCACTTCTAAGGGCGAATAATCTTTGTAATGCTGACGAATTGGACGGCTGACAGCTTCTATGGCAGGCTCTAAATGCACTCCATAGTTAAGCTTTAGCGAACGAGCCTTACCTCGCTCATCATTAAGCCAATCCTCATCATTTGCCGAAACAGCCTCGTAAAGTGAAATCAACTCATCGAACAAAGCCCCGAGCCCAATACCTGTACGACAAATAGTTGGTATCATCGGTATGCCAAGCAAAGCAGAAAGCTTAGGATAATTAAGCAAATCTTTCTTGCGCTCTAGCTCGTCAAACATATTCAGTGCTGAGATGACAGGCAAGCCCAGCTCCTTAAGTTGTAAGCTAAGATAGAGGTTACGCTCAAGGTTGCAAGCATCCAAGACATTAAGAACAATGTCAGGTTTCTCTGCGCCTGTTAGATAATCTCGGATATACAGTTCCTCAGGGCTGTAGGGAGAGAGAGAATAAGCCCCTGGCAGGTCAATAATCTCTAGGCGATAGTTCCCATAGAGGATATAACCTGTCTTAGCTTCTACGGTTACGCCACTGTAGTTGCCGACGTGTTCGTTCGCTCCACTGACCTGATTAAAGAGCGAAGTTTTACCGCAGTTTGGGTTACCAACCAAAGCAATACGTATAGGAATAAGTTCCTTCTTAGCTTGATGCTTCGGCGCGAAAGGCTCATCACTGAGCATTCCGTGGTGCGTAGGCACAGCCTCAGCAGCTTGTTGCTTTTCAGCCTTGCCCTCTTCTCCTAGAACTTTGATGTCAATCTGCTTCGCATCTGCGCGACGAAGCGAGACGTCATAACCTAAAATCTTATAATGTATCGGGTCATAGAGAGGAGCATTCTGCACAGATACAATTTCTTTGCCCTGCACAAAGCCCATCTCCAAGATACGTTTGCGGAATTGTCCTTTGCCGTTTACTTTCTGAATAACGGCGCGCTGACCGACTTTTAACTGAGATAAATCCATACGACAAAGATAGATATAAGAGAGAAAAGACCGAAGCCTTTCCTCTCTTATTGACTAAAAATACCTAATAGTAGGTATGAAATTTTCCTTATAAGCCTACAATCATTATGATTAAGGCAAAGAGATTATTCAACGCGTGTATGCGTATTGGCAGATAGATGTTCTCACTTTTGTAATACGCCCAGCCCAAAACAAAGCCTATCCACATACGCGATGCGAAGCCGATGAACGACAGATGAACAAGGCTAAAAATCGCAGCTGTAATCAGGATAGCAATAATTGGCTTCTTGATACCCACTAAGACATAGCGCTGTAAAGTAGCACGGAAGAAAAGCTCCTCGACAAAAGCTGGTACAATAGCCACAGCAAGTATCTCCAAGAGGTAGAAAGGTGAATGATTTTTCAGCATTCTAGCGACGAACTGAGCCGTATCATCTTCTGTCGCAATGCCCCAAGCCTTAGGCATTAGCTTGACAAGATACTCAGACATAAAGCCTAAGAGCGCACTTCCGCCGATACAAATTCCAAGATAAATAAGAAGAGTTTTGAGATTTATCGCGTCTAACTTCTCTGCAGCTCCTCTGAGCGCTCGGCTGACGGTACGGCGCCCATTACGGTACAGGAGCAGAGGAAGCAGAAAGAGCCCCAGAGACTGCCCCACAAGAAAGAGCGGAGATGAGAGCATTAACTCCTTAGCTCCTGCCTCGCCATAGTTCAAAACAAGATAGAGCGCAGGTATCAGTAGCAGAGCGAAGCTTACAACAGTCGCCAAAACAAGCTTAGCCATATTGCTAAACATCAGCATTCTTCGATTACCATCGTGCATCATAATAAGCTTATTCTTCGGAAAAACGTTTACGTATATTCTGAGGAGTATCACCAAGATACTTCTTACAGAAAAGACTTAAATAACTAGTTGTAGAGAACTTATAACGCTCTGCAATATCTTTAATCGGAGCATTGCTCTGAATAATGTCTCTAAAAATATAACGACTACGCTGTAGAGCGAGCCACTTCTGCGGCGGCATTCCAAATTCGCTTAGGAAACGGCGCTTAAGAATAGATTCCGACATATCCATATATTTGGCAAGCTCTTCCAAAGAAATAGGACGCCCTCTAAGTCCAAAAATACGCCTTCTGAAACCACTCTCCTTACAATGCAAATCTGTAATAAAATTATGGAGCATCGCGTGCGTATACTCAAGGTTGAGCAGGCGGAAAAGTTCCTGTAACTTAAGCTCATAGAGGAATAAATCCGTATAAGCATAAGCTAAATAGCCCTTCACGGTCTCGAACCAGCGCTCCAGACCTTCGGTAAAAACGAGATGCCTACATAAATGCTCGTGCTTATTGTCTCCAAGAATTTCCCGTTCAGCATATTTAGTTGGTTTACCAAGGCTATTAGGACAGCTCCCTAGGCAGAGGTTAAATGTTGGATAGAAACTTAGAGATATAGCTTCAACGTCATTGCTTTGCGCACAAACAGAGAGCAGAGAGCCCATTGGAATGCTGTAAATACGTGCTCCTGAGACCTCTTCTAGAGCCTCAACTTCGTTCCCAACAACGAATTTCTTGCCCCTAACGAGGACAAACTCTTGCTGCTCTTCTGCGTGAAAAACTTGATAATTATTCGTCTCAATTTGCACATATTCAGGAATGCTAATCAAAGTCCCTTGCACCAAGTCTAAGGGAGAATGAATCAATCCTTTTGTTTCTTTACCATTTAAGCAAGCCAATCTCTTTGCCATATTATCTATACATTTAGTCTATTTTACAAAGTTACAAAAACAAGTTAACATAGCTTACTCACGGCTTAAAAAAGTTTAGCGGAAAAGTCAAATGACTTTAGCCTTAAACTAAAAAAAGTTTTCCCATAAACTCTGAAAAGTTTATGGGAAAACTTTTAGCACCTTTTTCAACAGAGCAATAACTCTCTTAAAATAAACTACTTAAAAAGGGAAAAATCATTAGAATAAAACGCAGGTTATGTTATAAGCTTGGTCGCTGAGATGGTCGCTGAGCCTATCGAAGCGTTGTCGAAGCGCCCTGAACGAACTGGAAAATCTTTAACCGTCTACTCTATTCAATTCAGAGTCAGCTAACTAAGCGTTTAATCATCTGATTGCCCCAGACATAAGAGAGGAGCGAGCGCATTCCAAGATAAGAAAGGAAGGCAAGCCACAAAGCATCTTCGCCCATTACCGAACGGAGCGAGAAGTACACGACAAAGAAAGAAACACAACCGCTTAGCACCGCTAAGCTCATCGCCTTACTCTCCGTTGCACCCACGAAGATACCGTCCCACAAGAAAGAGGCAAAGGAAACAATCGGTATCAAGACAATCCAAAGGCTATGGTCAAGCGCGTGCGCCAAGACTTCGACCTTATCACTCAAGAGCCACAACAATTTGTCTGCCCAAAGCCAATAAATAAGCGCCATCAGAGGACTGATGACAGCCCCAATAATGAAGAGCTTCCGAATCATCTCTTTCAATCTTACCCAAGCCTCTTCGCCGATAAAGCGCCCTGTCAAGGCCTCCCCTGCGAAGGCAAAACCGTCCATAAAATAAGAGCAAGCCGTGAAGAGCTGCATCAGCAAGGTATTTGCCGAAACGGTAATTTCGCCAAAGCTACTCCCAGCACGCACGAAATAAAGCGAGACAGAACCCATCATCAGCGTACGGATAAGCAAGAATTTCCCTACGCGAATGTAAGTAAAGACTTCCCCCAAGGAGAAAAAATCACGCCAATGAAAGGCTTCAAAATAATGACGATAGCGCAAAAGGACAACGGCTAGAAGCATTGCTACGGTTAGGTATTGCGCCACAACCGTCCCCAAAGCAATGCCCTCAACACCCATCTCCATTTTCCAAACGAAGAAGATAGACAGAGCAATGTTCAGCACATTGCTGATAATCGTCGTAAACATTGGCACAACGGTATTCTGCAAGCCCACAAACCAGCCATTATAAACGTAAAGCAATAAGGCTGCAGGCGCACCGATATAAGCAATCTTTAAATAACTAATCGCTTCTGGCGTGAGCGTTTCTGCCCCCTGACTGAGCAAGTCCGCCAAGCCATACAGCCAAGGTCTTAGGACTAGCAACAACAATCCGCCAAGCAAAGCAATGGAAGTGCCAACGCAAAACTGTCGGCAAATTGCCCGCTTGTCGCCACGACCGAAAGCCTGAGCTGTGAAGCCTGTCGTTGCCATTCTCAGAAAGCCCCACAGCCAAAAGGTAAAGCTCACAACCATTGAAGCAATGCCCACAGCGCCGAGCGCCGTTACTGTACCTAAGCGTCCTGCGATAGCCGTATCTGCCATCGAAAGCAATGGCACACTGATATTCGAGATGATATTCGGCAAAGCCAAGCCCAAAATCAAGGCGTACATTGACTTTTTCTGCCCTCTTTCTTTGCTCTTATTCCCTTCCTTATTCATAATAGACAAAGGTACGTGAATTTCTTGATAAGCATATTAAGGCGGAGTTTTTGATTTAGCAGAAAAATAAAGTTGTTTTTGTTCTATAAAATTAGGCTTATAAGCAATAAAAACGAGGAACTAAGAGTTAAATATATACAGAACTAAATACAATAAAACAACTACATTATGAAGAAGATTAACTCTTGGCTAAGAAACGCGTTTCTCATTGCTCTTTTGAGCTTCCTAACGCAGAGCCTCTTCGCTCAGAAACAAGTACTTAAAGAAGTTCCTAAGGAACTCTATGGCTTTTGGCAGTTTAAGGTTGCCAATAAAGGCGATTGGAATGGCATTACCCTTGGCAGAAACTACATTGAGCATTTCTACAGCCTATCGCAAGTAGATAGCGTCGTGCAGAATGGCAATAGCTATACCTTACACTTAACAGCAGCTAATCGTAGAGATGGCAAAGCTATAATCAAAATCAGCGATAAGGGACAAGCAAAGATGACTTTTGAATTTGAATACCAAGCCCCCAAGGAGTATAACTGCAAGCATTTTGCTTCAGACCCAGACATAGAGCTTTTGCCTGAATCAAAGTATTCCGAAGCCCTTGACGGAGCGTGGATAATGGGCAAGGACATTCGTAAGCCACTCTCTATTAAGCAAGATAAGTTGCAATGGAATGCAGAAGAGTGGAAGATTATTTGGCTTGGCGAATATCTAAAGAAAGAATATCGTGCCTTGATTGAAAAAGATGGACATTATCGTTTGATTTACATCACGCCTCAGAAGGACAAGAGCAAGAAGTTAGTCTTCGGCAACAATGTACAGTATTATCATCCAATGCCTGCAAAGAGCGAGCAGAATATGCTTTACGGAACTTGGTGCGATAGAAAAAGCAACGAATGGCTTATTGGTTTCTTTGACAAGATTGCTATTTACAAAAATAAGACGTGGCAGTATAAAATCCTCAAACAGAAGAAAAATAAATATAAAGTTGAGCTAAGCAAAGGCAAGGAAAGCGTGCTACTTGACTTAAAGCTAAAAGGCAAAGCCTTAGATATTTGTAAATTCAGTGATGGGAAACGAAAGCTCAAGCTTCACTATACGCCTCGTCCTCTGCCTTACCACTACCCTGATAATAAGCCTTTTAAGAAGAGACCTTACAAGTTGGACTCTGTTACAATTAGTGGCTATTTGCTAAATTATCCAGAGAAGAATAAACCTTTCGAAGTCTCTGTTTATGATATTACAGAAGGGGAATATAAAAACTTCTATGCAGATATTAATGAAAATGGCTCTTTTACAATGAAAATTCCTGTCATCAACACCTCACAAATTCACTTGGACTGGAGAACCTCCTATCTAACAGACGTCGTAGAACCTAATGAAGACTATTTTATTTTTATTGACTATGCAGGAAGTAAAAACCTGTGGAGTGAAAATAATGCAGTGATATGGCATATGGGCAAGAATACTCGTCTGCACCAAGAGATTATCAATCATAAACATAAGACTAAAATATCTCATTACCTCTATCGTTATCAAAATAAAAGCAAAACTGCAGAGGAGCTATTAGAGCTAAATAAAATAGTTTATCAAAAGAAGATTGATGAGTTAAAGCATTATATCAAGGCTAATCCTATTCAATCGGAAAAGCTTAAGTCTTTTGCCTATAATAGTATAACAACTGAGTTAGGATTGGGGTTAATGCAGAATAGATTTCTATTAGATAGCAGAATAGAACATTTCAGCAAAAAATATGAAACCTACGTAGATAGTTTGATGCAAAGTATAGATATTCCTTACACGCTAACAGCTTGTATGAGTGGTTTTATCAGAGATTACGTTCGCTATAACTTTGACAAGTCTTCAACAGAAAAGAGATGGAAGATAAGCAATAAGGAACTAGCAGAATTTATAGAAGAAGCAAAACTCTATCATTTCACAGAAGAAGAAAAGAAGCTTATTGATAAGTCTGAGAAGATTGCTGCAGAGATTGATAGCCTTGTAGCAAAGAAAGATACACTACTTATCAAGGAACGTGTAGAGTTTTATAAAAAAGATTTGGAGGCTATAAATAAGATATTCAACAAGCCAGAGACTGAGAATGCCTTCTTCCACTGTTTTCATTGGAGAGAAATAAAATATCTTTCTAAGCAATTTAATTTGCTCCCAGTGAAGATGTCTGATGAAGTAAAAGACTTAGTATTCTTAAGAAAAGGATTAGAAGCCTTATATCACCAACAAATACCTCTATTGCCTTGTCATATTGATTTCTTAATGAAGAATATCAAGAATGAGTATTTTAAGAAGTTGTTGAAAGAAAGACAAGAGTCTTTCATCAACTTAGAAAAGAGGAATATAGACTATCTTAATACGCTTAAGCGTACCGACCATCTAAAAGACTCTAAGACTGCTGATGAACTAATAAAGAAGCTCATAGAGCCTTATAAAGGAAAGGTGATTTACTTAGATGTTTGGGGGACTTGGTGTGGACCTTGTAAGAGAGAAATGAAGTATGTCTCGGCAATCAAAAGAGCAATGAAAGGAAAAGATGTAATCTTTATGTACCTAGCAAACCGCTCTCCTGAGAGGTCGTGGAAGAACGTTATCAAGCAAAACCACCTCGTTGGCGACAATATCGTGCACTATAATCTCCCTGAAGAACAAGAGGCAATGCTTGAGCGTAGGCTTGGTATTAGATCTTTCCCAACCTTTATGATTATAGATAAGAAGGGTCAGTTTGTGAATATGAAAGCCCCTCGTCCAAGTGAAGCTAGTCGTTTAATCCAAGAACTGAACAAGTGGCTTAAGTAATAGAAGAAGCTTAAAAACAGATAGCCGTCCTAAAAGTATGCAATGCAACTTTTAGGACGGCACTTATTTACAATAACATTTTACAAATACAAATCTACCTTATCTACCATCTATAGAACTAGTAAATAATAATATAGAACAAATAAAACCACTCCACAATAAATAACGAAATTTGGTTTATATTGTTGTTTTTTTTGTAATTTTGCGAAAAATGGAGTATCATCAAGCCTTAGAAAAATTGATGATTTATCCTTACTTAATATAAAAAATGTTTGACACATCAAAGACAAAACTCAACAAACAAACTAATTAACTAACAGAATATCAATCAACACTTATGTTTGAAAAAGAAAAATTAAAACGCTCAAATTATTTAGCCCCTGTTGCTTCATTTGTAAGACTAGGGATTCCACACGGTCTCTTGAAAAATTTCTCGATGACGGGAGGCGTTGATGATTGGAACAATGGAGATCTTCTTGATGATGACTCTGACGGTTCTGATGATTGGGACTATGGAGGTGGCCTAGATGCTGATTAGGCTTGACTTAGACAAGAAATGATTAATTTAGACACACTTGATTAGACAAAAATGAAAAGAATATTTCAATTACTAGCATTGGTGAGCTTTGGATTAGCTATCGGCTCTTGTGATAAGAGCGAGCCTGTACAACACAAAGGTCAAGGCGAAAGCCTTTCAGAGCTACGAGCTTTTGAGTTTAGTAGCTCCTTGCACTCCGTGAGCATTGAGCCACTAAGCAGTAATACAGACGAGGCAGCGAACGAGCTTCGTGCTACGCTTCACTTCCACGGCTCTAACACTGGAGCTACAACAACGCTTAAAGCCGAAGACTTCGGAGCAGGTAAGCGTGAAGCACGCTGGGGCGTAATCTACGATGGAGATAAGCACCACGCTGTTAATTGTGAAGAGGCTGTATCGGTAGAGCCTACTACTAGCCCTGTGAAGAACACTGTTTACTTTAAGGAGACAACCACTGGCAACACTATTCAAGATGCCGGCATTAAGATGTATTGTCGCACCTTAACAACGCTTAAGAATATTACCAAAGGCTTTATGGTGCTAGAAGGTAATGGCGGCAGCGGTGCTGATGTAACGAAGCAGTACTTCAGAGGCACTACTGACCCTAACCATCGCATTGAAGGCTTGCTTACAAGCAACTTCCAAGACGATCGTCATATTCCTATTATGACAAAGGTTGAGGATTTTGCCGAGATGACTAAGCCTTTAGGCAGTAATAGTGTTAAGTTTGCACCACGTGGTTCATTGATTGGGTTAAACATCAAAAACAAGACAGGCAACAACATTATTATTACACATATCTTGGTTCAGAAGTCAGGAGCATTAGATTATAGCGGTTATTTTGATTGGGGCAATGTCGTTGATGACAAGGCAAGCTTTACAGCAGAATATACTACAACGGCAACAATATTAGAGTTCCCAGTTTATCAAAGCAAGACAGCAACAGACCTTGGCTATACGATTGCGAACAACAATACAGAAGTTCCTTGTTTCTTTGTTTGGGGTTTCCAGAATCCAAACAAGGTTGGAGAAGACTTCCAAGTAAAGTTCCGCTATAAGACCACAGGAGGATACGAAAGGACAACAGAAGTCTTCAATATCCACGCACCGAACTCTAAACTTGTAGGTGGTACAAAGCAGTTTGACGATGGTTACTCGTATAATGCCATCTTAACACTTAATGATTGGACGCCTCTAGACTTTGTTGCCGAAGCTCCTGCTATCAATAAAGCTGGAAATGGATTTATAACAAATCATAATCTCCCTCCATATAATAATAATGTGGGCAATATCCAAAATACGAATGTTGGTTATTATACTTGGGACGAAGCTATGGCATTATTTGATGGTTCTAAACCTTTCTTAGCTGATTACTTCTTGCCGAACAGATATCAGTGGCGATCTATCATACCAAGAAAAATGGTGATATACACATCTGATACTAGATCTAAGAAGACTTTTACTGAGACTGCTCAGGTAGGAGAGACTCTGGCTCAGGACTATACTTCAGAATTTATTACTGTAGATGAGGGGGGAATTTTCGTGACCTATGCTCTTCGTTTTAAAGGCACTGATTGGGTTTCTGCTTGGCGTTATGCTTATGCTACTACTGCAAAAGAGAAATTTGTTATTAAATGTCTTTCTCTGAAAGATAAGCCTAATGTAAATTCGTTAGACTTGGAGCAAGACATTGTTAATCCAAGCCTCTTTACAACGAATGCTTGTTCAGTCCGAACTTTCCCAATGTATGGTAGATTGTTTGATGATGGATTGATTAAGGGGATTGGAGGGGTAGCTGCCTTTTGGTCTAGTACGCCAGAAGGCAATTATGATGCATGGACTCCAGAATTCTTTGGTTATGTTGTATATGAGACCAGAACAGGTAAAGTTGATCGTCATCCCGTACGACCTTTCAGGCGTTTGTAAGGGCTTGAGCCAAGTATAATAGAGCTGTCTTTTTGTTAGACGGTAAGGCACTCTATAATGACAGAAAAAATACTGCAGTGTATCTATCGGTACACTGCAGTAAACTTTCCAAAACACTGCAGTACGTCCTTTGATTTACTGCAGTGAAATTTTGACAGCACTTTTTTTAGCAAATAACAGAACTGACAAAGAGCATTTCATAGGGCAAAGTCTCCAACCTAAGTAAAGCTCTATTTTTGATATTATCTGCCTGAGAGGACGAGAAGCACGGAGATGTCGTGCGGAGAAATCCCTGGGATACGAGAGGCTTGTCCGATAGTCTTAGGACGAATCTTCGCCAACTTCTGACGACCTTCCGTAGAGATAGACTTTTGCTCTTCATAGACGATATGCTCAGGAATATTGACATACTCCAAGCGATTAAGCTTCTCTGCCTGCTCCTGCTCACGTGCGATATATCCACTATACTTGAGTAATATCTCAGCACATTCTATGATCTCCTCACGTCTGCTCTCAGGCAAGGCATCAAGCACTTGCTTTAGAGCCGAGACTTCTTCGGATAATAAGGCAAAGTTTAGCTGAGGACGCAAGATTAAGTCCTTGAGCTTACAACCCTGCTTCAGCGGAGTAACGCCAAGCTTTTCCAAGAATGGATTGATGAGCTTCGGCTTGATTGAAAAGTTTTCACAGAAACTAATCAGTTCGTCTCGCAAACGTTTTTTCTCTTCTAAGAGCGCGATACGTTCTTCAGTCACAAGCCCTAGCTCCATTGCTCTAGGCGTCAAGCGCATATCTGCGTCATCTTGACGGAGCAAAATGCGGTATTCTGCACGAGAAGTAAACATTCTGTAAGGTTCATCAACGCCTTTAGTAACAAGGTCATCAATCAAAACACCGATATACGCTTCGCTACGGCTAAGCGTAAAAGGCTCTAGCCCACGGCACTGTTGATGGGCATTCACGCCTGCAATCAACCCTTGTCCCGCAGCTTCCTCGTAACCCGTCGTACCATTTACCTGCCCTGCAAGGTAGAGATTTGGGACAACCTTACTCTCTAGCGTGTGATTAAGTTGCGTTGGGTCAAAGAAATCATATTCAATAGCATAACCTGGGCGATAGAATTTCACCTCTTTTAGTTCAGGAATCTGCCTAAGAGCTTCTATCTGAACGTCCAAAGGTAAAGAAGACGAGAAGCCATTGATATAGAATTCATTCGTATTTTCGCCCTCAGGCTCTAGGAAAAGTTGATGTTTATCCTTATCAGCAAAAGTAACAATCTTCGTCTCAATACTTGGACAGTAGCGAGGTCCTATGCTCTGAATCTGCCCATTATAGAGAGGCGACTTGTCAAGAGCATTCTGAAGCACCTGATGACAAGCTTCATTTGTAAAGAGCGTATAGCAAGGTCTCTGCTTCAAGTCCGAGCGAGCAGGCGTATCCATATAGCTGAACTTATGAAAGTCCATTTCGCCGTCTTGAATACCCATATCCTCAACCTTAAAGCTACGTCCGTCAATACGAGGAGGCGTTCCCGTTTTCATTCGGTCGGTGCGAATGCCAAGAGCCTTAAGTTGCTCCGTAAGTCCATTAGATGCAGGTTCAGAAATACGTCCCCCTTCTAGCTGATGTTCGCCGAAGTGCATTAAGCCACCGAGGAAAGTTCCCGTCGTTAAGATGATAGCTTCAGCACGGAACTCAACGTTTAGCCCCGTACGAACGCCGACAGCTTTCCCCTCTTCTATAATCAAAGAAGTAACGCTATCCTGCCAAATATCAAGATTTTCCTCCGCATCAAGTTCCTCACGCCAAGCCTCCATAAAACGCATTCTGTCGCTCTGAGCACGAGGACTCCACATAGCAGGACCTTTGCTTCGGTTGAGCATACGGAATTGAATAGCCGTCTTATCCGTGATTAAGCCCATACGTCCCCCAAGGGCGTCAATCTCTCTAACGATTTGCCCCTTGGCGATACCCCCAACTGCAGGATTACAGCTCATTTGGGCAATCTTATTCATATCAAGCGTTATCAAAAGCGTCTGCGAGCCTAGGCGTGCAGCAGCAGCGGCAGCCTCACAGCCTGCGTGTCCTGCTCCGACAACGATTATATCATATTTTGCTATCATATCTATCTTTTTAACTCTCCCTTTGAAGGGAGTACCTGCCAAAGGCAGGGGAGGGATGATTTTAGAGCAAAAATGCTACTATCTCATCCCCCTCGCCACTACGTGGCTCTTCCCCCTTCAAAGGGGGAATTATTCTAAAACTATTATCTAAAATATAGACCTTATATTAAAAACTCCACTTTGTTTATTAACCTATCAAGCTAGACATTGAAACGGAAGTGCATAATATCGCCGTCTTGTACGACGTATTCTTTCCCCTCAATACCAAGCTTACCAGCCTCACGAACAGCAGCTTCACTACCATAATGAATATAGTCCTCAAACTTAATTACCTCAGCACGAATGAAACCTTTCTCAAAGTCCGAGTGGATAACGCCAGCACATTGAGGAGCTTTCGCCCCACGTGGGTAAGTCCACGCACGCACTTCCTGCACTCCTGCAGTAAAGTAAGTCTCAAGCCCTAGCAGTTGGTAGGCAGCCTTAATCAAACGAGCTACGCCAGACTCTTCTAAACCAATCTCACCAAGGAACATTTCTCGCTCTTCGTAAGTCTCAAGTTCAGCAATCTCACTCTCAATCTTCGCAGCTACAACCAAAATATCTGCGTCTTCTTTAGCTACAACTTCACGCACTAGTTCCACGTATTTATTGCCACTAACTGCAGAAGCTTCATCAACGTTGCAGACATAAAGCACAGGCTTACTAGTCAAAAGATAGAGGTCGTGAGCAATCTTGATGTCGTCCTTCGTATCAAAAGTAACAGAACGAGCATTCAATCCCTGCTCAAGAGCTTCCTTATACTTCATCAAGATGTCGTAAGTTTGCTTAGCCAACTTATCGCCACCTGTCTTTGCTTGCTTGACAACCTTCTGAAGGCGATTCTCAATCGTCTCAAGGTCTTTGAGCTGAAGCTCTGTATCGATAACTTCTTTATCTCTAATAGGATCTACCGAACCATCAACGTGTGTGATATTATCATCGTCAAAGCAACGAAGCACGTGCAGGATAGCGTCCGTCTCACGAATGTTGGCAAGGAACTTATTCCCCAAACCTTCATTCTTACTCGCGCCCTTAACCAAGCCTGCAATATCCACAATCTCTACCGTAGTAGGTAGAATGCGCTGAGGCTTTACAATCTCTGCTAATTGATTAAGTCTTTCGTCTGGTACAGTGATGACCCCAACATTAGGTTCAATCGTACAGAACGGAAAGTTTGCCGATTGAGCTTTTGCGTTTGATAGACAATTAAAAAGAGTTGATTTACCGACATTAGGCAAACCGACGATACCACATTGTAATGCCATACTTTATATTAGCGTTATTTATTTTTAATCTATTCTTTAAGACAAAGATAGCTAATTTAATACTTGCTTTGCCTATTAGCTTTTAGGAGAGACAATCAAACCATCTCCATATTGGAAGTGATAAGTATATGCCTGCTTACGATGCTTAATCACCGCTTGAATAATCTCTGAGTAGCTATAATCTTCAGCCTTGACACAAAGGTTAGCTCCTGCTTTCGGAAGCTTTTGCTCATCTAATGGTAGACTTACCTCAAGCAAAGGTCTATTCTGCATTTCCTTAGCCCGCTTAAGCTTGGCATCTCCCTTTGTGTTTCCGCGAGAGAGGAAGGAAATCACATTAATAGCAAACTTAACAATCGCCGCAGAGAGCTTGCTCGTTCTAGCTCCGTAATACTTATCGTAGAAAAGCCTCATCGCACCATAGAAGTCCTTTTTGTATTTCTCCTTGTTAAAAGAAGAACTTTCCCCCTTGTAGTGAATAATTGGAAGCGGTAAGTAATGACACTCCCAACCAGCAAGGATAAAACGATAAGAGAGATCAATATCCTCTCCATACATAAAGAAGCGTTCATCTAAGCGACCAATTTCATCTAAGGCTTTATGCCTCATCATCATAAAGGCGCCTGAAAGCACTTCTATCTTCTGCACTTCGTTCTCCGAGAGGTGTCCGAAGTAATAACCTGCAATGGTCTTATTGTGGGGGAAGACACTCGTCAGACGGGTAAACTTAAACAAAGAGCGAGACAGTGATGGGAAGCCTCGTTTACTCTCCTTGAGATATTCTCCGTGAATGTTGTGCATCTTAACGCCCAAAGCCCCACACTTTTCATTATATTCAAAATGCTCCAAGCAAAGTCTTAAGGTATCTTCTGCAATAATCGTATCAGGATTAAGCATCAAAACGAACTCACTATTAGAGGCTTTAATCCCCTGATTATTAGCTTTCGAAAAGCCATAATTCTCTGTATTCTCAATATAATTAACCTCAGGGAAACGCTCTCTAAGATAAGCTATTGAGTTATCTTCTGAATTATTATCAACGACCCAAAGTTCAATGTCTAAGCCTTCAGAGGCCTTCTTAACAGACTTAAGCGCCTGCTCAATCAGATAAGGAACTCGATAATTGACAATAACAATCGATAGTTTATGCATTTATTGTGATAAATTAAATATCTAAGTAGCTTTTACTTAGCAATAATTAGGAAATAATTCTTCTTTCCTTTTTGAACCAGTAGGTAGCGCTCTGCAATAAGTTCACTAATTGAGATAAGCATTTCGCTATCTGCCACCTTTTCTTTATTAAGACTTAAACCGTTTGCCTTAACTAGCTTACGCATTTCACCCTTAGAAGGCAAGACAGATGTTTCCTCTGTCAAGAGGTCAATCAGCTTAACGCCAGCCTCTAGCTTGGTGCGTTCTATTTCAAACTGAGGTACACCTTCGAAGACAGAAGCAACCATCTTAGCCGAAAGCTTCTGAAGCTGTTCCTTCGTTCCGCGACCAAAAAGAATAGCCGAAGCCTCAACGGCAGCCTCATACTCCTCACGGCTATGCACCATTACGGTGATTTCCTCTGCAAGGCGCTTCTGTAATGGGCGCAGATGTGGCTCAGCCTCTTGCTGTTTAATCAAGCCGTCAATCTCTTCTTTCTCTAGCGTTGTGAAGATTTTGATGTACTTCGCTGCGTCATCATCGCTGACATTAAGCCAGAATTGATAGAAAGCATAAGGAGACGTGCGCTCTGGGTCAAGCCAAACGTTTCCGCTCTCAGTCTTACCGAACTTACCTCCATCAGCTTTGGTAATAAGCGGACAAGTCAAAGCATAAGCTTCTCCAGCGTCCTTACGACGGATTAGCTCCGTTCCTGTCGTGATATTCCCCCATTGGTCAGAGCCTCCCATCTGCAAGCGACAGCCGTAATGACGGTAAAGGTGCAAGTAGTCATAGCCCTGAAGCAACTGATAACTAAACTCTGTGAAAGACATACCCTCACGGCTCTCGCCACTAAGACGCTTCTTTACAGAGTCTTTCGCCATCATATAGTTTACCGTTAGGTGCTTACCAATATCACGAATAAACTCAAGGAAGCTAAACTCCTTCATCCAATCGTAGTTATTCACAAGCACAGCAGCGTTTTCCTTATCGCTATCAAAATCAAGGAACTTTGCCAACTGATTTTTAATGGCTTCTTGATTGTGGCGAAGCGTCTCTTCGTCAAGAAGCTTACGCTCTGCAGACTTCATTGATGGGTCGCCAATCATACCCGTTGCACCTCCAATCAGGGCAATCGGTCTATGACCTGCTAACTGCAAATGGCGTAGCATCATCACGCCCACGAGATGTCCTATATGTAATGAATCTGCTGTTGGATCAATACCTAAGTAAGCTGATACTTTTTCCTTATTCATCAGCTCCTCTGTCCCAGGTATCATATCGTGTATCATACCTCTCCAACGTAATTCTTCTATAAAATTCTTCATTTATATATTCTTATATTACATTATTCCACATATCTAAACAAAGGTACTATTTTTTCGTCACTTAGCCTTGAATTAACAAGAAAAGTCAATAGGCTTTTTAAATTTTCTTAATTATAATGCAAATCAGTCCTATGAAAGTCTCTTTTAAGGCGGAGGTAAAACACAACATAAGCCCCATAAAACAGCAAAGCGAACACACAACCCAAATAACTCATTTACAGCGAAATACAACCTACATCTAAAAGAGCAAAAAAGTTTTCCCATAAACTCTCAGAAGTTTATGGGAAAACTTTTTTGAGTTTAAGGCTAAAGTCATTTGACTTTTCCGCTAAGTTCAGAAAACAATGCTGAAACCATAAAAAAGGCTTAGCCATAAGCTAAGCCAAATATCACAAATCAGAACACGCTACCCTAAGACAATCTTACACGATTTTAGCTAAGGGAATAAACACGGCGGTAGATAAGTTTGATTACTTCTGTTACTTGTGAATTAGACATTTGCCTATTAGCAAGCAAATAAAGCTTTACCCTTTGCTTCAACTTCCCCTCAGCAAAAGGATAATAAGAAGGCTGTTCGTAGCTTTTAGACAGAATCGTAAAACCCTGACGCGCATAGAAATCAAGACGTCGCTTAGCAAGCTCATCCCTTGGAGGCTCACACTCAAGCAAAAGAGCCCGAGAAGAATTCAATTTTTGCAGCAAGCCTAGCGCTTCCGCTCCCAAACCTTTATTGCGCACTTGCTCCAGCAAAGCAAAATGCTCCACAAAAAGGTATTCCTCTGACAAATGCCATAAGGCAAGGAAGCCGATAAAAGCCTCCGTTCCCCTATCATCTTCTTGAATAATTTGCAATGAAAAGCTCGCTTCTTCCTCAAACAAAGCAAGCCAATCAGCCCACGAGCGTCGCTCTTCCTTGGGAAAGCTATTCAAATAAAGAGGCTGAAGCAAGTGAACGAGGAGCTCTCCTTGTTGTCCCCGCCCCAAAGCCTTATAATCAATTAGCTTAACATTCATTTGAACTTCATCTTAGGTAATAAAATAGGCTGTGCAGTCAATACACAGCCTATCTCAACTTATTATCAGCAAACACTAAGGCGTGTAAATCATCTTAATAGTAAACTTATGAATCACCTTACCAGCGTGCAAGAGCTCTACAGAAACCTTAGACTCACTTGCTTGCTCAGGCTCTTTCATTCCTAGTGAATAGTTAAATTTGAAATCAGGGTTTTCACTTAGTTTTGCGATAGAGAAAGTCTTTTTACCTTCTTGATTTTTAATAGCATAACAACCTGCATCAACTAAACAAAACAAAGTCAGATTTCCAGCAACTTCTTCGCCACCAATCTTTTTGATACGAATCTTATACTCACCAAGTTGCTCAGACTTCGTTGCTTTGAAGACTACGTGGTTGATAAACTCATAACCAGCTGGGCTCGCTTCAATTGGAGCAGAAGCCTCAACAGCTCCATTCTTAACAGTCTTACCATTAAGCATTACCTCCAATGGTGCAACCTCTTTCTGAGGTTCTGGCGCAGGTGTAGGTTCTTCTGAGCCACAAGAACTAAATGCTAGGGCTACAAATAGGGCTGTTAGCCCTGCAATCAAAAACTTTTTCATATTCACTTATATTTATTATTTATAATATGTTATTCAACGGATACTAATTGACTAACGAATATCGCCTTTGTTTTAGTATCAAAGAGGAAAGCGACAACTTTCGCATTCTGAATATCCTCCAAATTGCTTGGGAGCGAAAAGCTCTTCTTATAAGCAGTCCCAACGCTGTAAGCCTCACCCCACGTACTATTGAGCGCAAGACGAAAAACATTGTGATGTTGGTAGTCATTAACCCAACCCTCGTGCGTAATCTGAGGCGCTTTAACATCTTCCACAAGCCACAACTGCAAACCAAGATTTGGCGTGCCTTCTCCTGCAATCAAAGCAGAATTAACAGAAAGTTCTATCTCCTTCTTTTCTTCATTGAATTGAGCCTTCGCCTCTAAGCTATAAGGCACAACCTGCGAAGAGATTTGTCGAATAAGACCTCCCCAAGCTCCTCTATTTTCATTGAAGAACAATCCTGTTGGGAGCTTTCTGCGGTTAATCATAATCTCTGGAAGAGCGATGTGATTAAACTCCGAAGCATAAACGCCTGCATCTTTTGCCGCAAGCTTAGGCAAGGAGTAGCCTGAAGAAGGGCTGTGCATCGCTACGATAATATGTGGGACACCTGATTGCTTGATAATTTTATGCAATTCTTCGGCAGCCTCAGGACAGTTGATACATTGTTGCCCCGTGTACTCCTCAATAAGCACAGGGTGCTGTTCGCCTGTCAGAGCAGGAGCTTCAAGCCAGCGTTCGCTCTCGTCAATCGTATCACAAGCGACAAAAGCCAAAGCCGAGAGAAAGAAAAGAATATATTTTCTTAAATACATATACAGCTGTTTTTAAGGAGTTAGATTATAGCTCAGATAAAGACCTTCGGTCGCAGGCATATAACGGCAGACACCTCCCGAACAGTTAATACCTGCTCTCGTCTTACCATAACCAATTTGCAAGCGATGACCTTTGTAAGTACCAGCTACCGAAACCATTGGATAATGCTTACCGTCTATGTTATACTGATCACTTACAGAAACTAAGAAGTGAGGCAAAATAGAAAGCTCCGCACCAGCGTAAAGCCAATCACCAAGCGCTTGCTCCGAATGACTGTATTGCAGTTCGGTACGCAGCCCTAAGCGACGCGAAAGCTTGTGCTTACCATCGTAAATGAAGATATGACTTTTAATAGGGTTTCCATTCTTAGCCTTTCCCTCCAAGACGTCTTGGTTATAAGACTGATTGCTATAAACTAAAGTAAAGGCATAATGCTTATTAATTTTACGACTTATCTCAAGTCCGAAATCGTGGAAGTACTTCCTGCCCAAACCAAAGACATTAGTTGCGACACCATTTGTCCCCATTAGCGATTGATCGCCTTTAATTAGCTTCTCTTCTTCATCGGAGTTCTTCGCCTGCAAGCCTGTAACGTAAGAAGCCGTTAGACGAATTTCTGTACCATAACGCCCTCCGTACCACGTTTTCTTCTTCAGACGATAACGCGCTTCTCCTTGAAAAGCCCATTCGCCTTTAGACTGAGTGGCATAAGGATAGAGCGCCGCCAAAGTATAAGTTCTCTGCTGAGTAAAAGGTAATAAGTGATTGATGCGATAATCAGCACCTGTCGCTGAGCGCACAGAGCGGAAATCAAAATTCTCACTTCTTCTTGCGCCAAGCATAACACTCAAACCGTTATCTGCATAAGAGAGGTTAAGCATCGCCGCCGTTCCCTTACCGAAAGAATAGTCATTCCCAAGACTTGGATCATTAGCTTTCATCGCATACTCTCCGAAGATGTCAAACGCCCCCTTCAGCACGTGCAGTCGCGTAGAGAAAGCCCCAATATATTTAGGCTGATTAAGTAGAGAGCTCAAGTCTGGACTCAACAGTGTCTCATCTTGGTTCTCTCCTTTGCTGATACAGCCAGCTCCAATCTGCACGATATAACCATTATCTCTTAAGAATGGTAGATGCTGAAAAATATCATACTCCACATCAGCGCCGAGGAGCAAGCCTCTATCTCCTTGCCAATCAAAGTGATTTCTCTGCACACCGCCCAAAGCCTTCAAACGAAGCGCTTCAATAGGCTTATAGACAACTTTTACGCCGAGAAGCGCATTATCAATGCCCAAGGCTCTATCTTCATAGAGACGAAGCAACATTCCAGAGCCAAACTGCTCATAGACTGTTCCTAGAGCGAGTTGCACTTTCGAGAAGTTCGCCTTAAGGTAGAAGTTCGCCAAGCCCTGCCCTTTGGCAGGTTCAAAACCTGGAAGCGGGTACTTAAGGTATTCATAGCGCAAACCTGCTTCATAATACTTATCATAGCGAAGCTTTGCCGAGACGTAAGTATTTGACATAAAGCGAGGGTCAGCATTTTCCTGAGTTGCCCAGTGCATATCAGACTGCAAAGCAACATCAAAACTTAGACTAGGCTTTTCCCTATTCTGAGCATTAGCTCTATCAAAGCCTAGTAGCAATAAGACTAATGATAGAGCTAATACATACTTATTATTTATCATACTAAAGATTTTAATTCTTTCGTGTGAAATGCACTACGAGGTGCTTATTGCTTCATTGCACGCACTTTAGCAATCAATTCTTCTTCACTTCCCATTGTATAGCCGGTGTGGCGATAAACGACTTTCCCCTTTGGATCAAGGACGAAAACCGTTGGGATTGGTTCAACGTTCATAGCACGCTTAAACTCGCTATTAGTGTCAAGAAGAACTTCGTACTCCCAACCTTTGCTCTTAACCAAAGGCTTAACCTTAAAGCTATCAGCACCTGCATCAATAGAAACCGCAACGAGACGTACACCTGTTTCGTCTTGCCAATCTTCATACTCTTCATTGATAGCTGAAAGTTCTCTAAGACAAGGTTTGCACCAAGTAGCAAAGAAGCTAATAATCAATGGGTGCTTACCATCGACCAGCTTAGCAGTATTGACAGTCTTTCCGTTGATATCTTTGAGCACAACCGAAGGCACCTGAGCCTTCAGAGCAACTACACAAATCAAACCTACAAGGGCGACATAAAAGAATCGTTTCATAATATCTATTTTTTATTTATACTTTCAATTTGCAACGTTTAGCATCAAGAACAAACCTGTTGCTATTATCCAAAAATAATAAAATTATCTCACAATTCTTTTTTTCTAGGATATTTTCAGGTACAGGGAAAGTCTTTTTGTAGCTAGAGCCGATCTTATAGCTTTCTCCCCAGTGTCCATTAAGATTGCTACGGAATAGATGATGATGCTTAATCATCTTCCAATAGCTAGCCGTATTATAACCGTATTGAAGCGCCTCAACGTCATCTTCCAAAATCCAAATCAAGACATCAATCTTCTTAGACTTAGCATAGTCCTTCATATCCTCACGCAAAAAAGTCTTGAAATCCACCTCAACTTCTCCCTGCGGAGTCAATAAAGCCTTCGCATCACATTTGAGCAAATCAGGTTCATTTTGTATTTCCTGAAGGCTCTTATCGTCAGATGTCACACCAAGACTATTGATCCACACAAAAGGCAATCCTGGGATTTTCTCTACATCTTGACCGTATTGATCTGCTTCTGCATTATAGAGCGAACGGTATTGTGAACCAAGAATAGAGAATTTCTTCTCAGAATGCATACCCACGTAGATGTAATTCTCCTTACCAAATCTATCTTCCATTTCAGCTAAGTGTCTCAGTCCCTTAGGACAGTTGATACAATACTGCCCTGTAAATTCAAGCGTAAACATTGGAGAACGCTTCGCTGGCTTAGCATAGACAAGGTCATTATTTCCCCCTCCTTGATCATCGTCAGAAGTATCATCGGTAGTATCATCGGTAGTACCGTCGTCAGTAGTGCCATCGTCGGTAGTACCATCATCTGAAGTACCATCGTCAGTAGTATCATCATCTGTAGTACCATCATCTGAAGTACCGTCATCTGTAGTACCACCGTCAGTAGTACCATCGTCGGTAGTATCATCATCTGAAGTACCGTCGTCAGTAGTGCCGTCGTCAGTAGTGCCGTCGTCAGTAGTGCCGTCGTCATCTTTGTCTTCCGTACCCTGATTATCATCAGTGTTTTCGTTTGGCTTATCTTTATTAATCTCTTTCTTAATATCTTCCTCTTGTGGACGGTCATCTCCGACACAAGACCCAAAAGAAGCCAATAACAATAGAGCTATTAAGCCCTTAAAAATAGATGTTTTTTTCATTTTTATTTATAATAAATTTAATTCCTTCTTATTCATGCAAGAGCGCAATATGCTTAACAAAGACAAAGTTCCGAACAAACTCTGCAATACTATAAGTGCGCGAGACCTTGGTATGAACTTCCTGAACCTCTCCTTCTACAATATGAAAAGTTTTGTTATGCTCTTCAATTAGCTTGTCTTCGACTGAGAAAGTTAAATCTAAATCTCTATTCCTATGAGCATAAGCAATCAAAAAAGGTAACAGTTTAAGTGGTCTCATCATCACATAGGGCTTCGAAGCGTCGCTCTTATTTCCCCTACAAATATACGCTTTTATTTTATATTTATTGTATTTCTCTGCCAAATGCTCAAGCAAATAACACTTAGCTAAGGCTGAACCATAAAGCGCATCAACGATAAGTTCGCCTTTCGTCTCATCAAGATGAACAAAGGCTAGGCTTTGAAGCGCGCCCTCATCATTACGCCAGTCAGCGACCCAACTTATCTGAGGATTAAGCTTATACTCATCAAGCACATTCTGCCACTGCTGAGCCGAATGCCTAAGCCGAGGAACTTCTGCCTGCTCTTCGCAAGCCATTAGAAAAGGCAAACAATCAAAGTAATCTTCCTCAAGCTCAACTGCTTCTGTCATTTGGGCAATCTCCCCAAGCTCAGTGCTTTCCTGTCGATAAATCAAGCATTCATAGCCGAAATGCTCTCGGTAATACCTCGCCAAATCTGCCGAAGCAGGGATTAAAAAACTTGCAGAAATCTCCCCCTCCGCTTCAGCTTCAAGCAGAACCTCCTCAAGCATATCAGACATCACACCCCGCTGGCGATAAGGCAGTGAAGTGCAAGCCCCAGAAATGTAATTCGCCTCAAGCTCCTGACCCTTTGCCAAAGTAAATTGGTAGCGGGGCAAATGTATCTGAGCAATAGCTTTCTCGCCACTTTCATCAAAGCGAATTTTACACTCCTCAGCCCTAAAAATACGCTCAAAGTAAAAGTCCACAAAGCGAGCCTCATCATCAAAATTCTCAGTCCAAAGCCTCTTAGCTTCGCTTCTGATGAGCTGTTCATTACTACTTTTATCCCTGTGCATAAGTCTTTATATTGCTGTTTATAATTTATTTTTCAGCGTCCAAATAACAAGCTAAAAGGCTTATTTCTTGCGGATTGTCCAAATCAACCAAATAACCAAACCAACAAATGCTGTAGCGATAAGGCTCATCTCTGTGATATGCTCCATTGGTTCGACCCAAAACTCCTTTAAGACATTGTTACGCCCGAGGACTTCCACTGGTACCCAAAAGACAATAACTGTCGCGATTGCCATTCGGATATTTGCCCCCCAAGCCTTGATACGCAGTTGCTTTTTGAAGATAAAGAACGAACCGATGAAGCAACCCAAGGCAACCAAGAAAGTAATTGGACTGCTGTCGCCAATAAAACGAGGGTCATAGCAGAACATCAACAAAAGGTAGCTTGACCACAACATCATATTCAGTTGCATAAACGTTACGATGCTTGTATGCCTTGTCATCGGACGTGCGACAATCTTTGGTCTCTGCGTGCGGAAGAAAAACTTCTGTAAGTAATTAAAGAAGTTACAGCCCGACCTCGCACTAAACATATAGAGCATTACGAACATCATCCATAGTCCGAAGGTTGCAGGCAAAAGTAGATACTCTGGCTTCGTTACGACTTCCCCATTAACAATCTCTGGTTGAGTGCCATAACGCAGGGCATAATACTGAAAAAGGAATTCAACCCAACCTGTCCAGAAGAGCAAACCGCCAAACAAGCCCCACAGCGTCTGCCGTATATCCGTACGAGCAAAGACCCCAACAATGACCATTACAAAGCCAATAAAGCCCATAAAAAAGGCAACCGTCGGCAGGATACTTTCAGAAAGCAGATGTTCCATTAGAATCATCGTTGTATGCCCCAAAGGCATTGTACATAGGACAATTAGGAAAGAGAAAATAGCTTTACTCCAATAGAGTTCTTTTGTAGTTTTATTGTTCATTATGCTTCATTCTATTAGTTCTACTTATAATGTGCAAAAGTACGTTTTCTTCAGCGATTAGGCAATAGCCTTTGCCTGAAGCAACTCTTTTTCATCACGTTTAAGTTTTCCGCTAAAAAGAAAAACTACAGCATCTTTTAGGCACAATCTAAACACTTGGGAACAAACACATTATAACCTCCTTCCCAAAAGGCAAAAAAGTTTTCCCATAAACTCTCAAGAGTTTAGCGGTAAACTCAAAAAAAATTAAGGGAAAAGTCGTTTGACTTTTCCCTTAAACTTTCTCAAGAAAACATTGAGATAATAGATTTTTATTTTATTTTTGTCATTACAAAGCGTTTAATTAGAAATTAGGAGAAGCCAATAGCCTAATTGAAGTGGAGGCAATAAAAAACTATTTATCTATGGAACCATTTATACCGATGAATGAAAGTCGCACTCAGGACTATAAATTTGAGTTTTTGGGCAAAGGCTCTGAATACTTTGGCATTATGATTGTTAATTGGTTGCTATGTATTGTTACATTAGGAATTTATTACCCTTGGGCAAGAGCTAAAACTCTGCGTTATGTTTGGGGACAAACAGCACTAAATGACCAGCGTTTCCACTTTTCAGGAACAGGTAAAGAGCTATTCAAAGGCTTTATTCAGCTTATTCTGATGTTTGTTGCTCTCTTCTTTATCACTGGGCTTATCTCTCACTTTATCCACTCTTTATTGGGAGCTATCTTGTTTTACTTTGCCTTACTCTCGATTGTGCCATTTGCTATCCACGGAAGGATGAGTTATATGCTTAGCCGTACAACTTATAGAGGTATTCGCTTTGGTTACAGAGGAAGCAGAACTACACTTATCAAGAACTATTTCAAAGATTTATTCTTGACAATCATTACGTTTGGGATTTATGGTTCTTGGCTCTCAATGAACATTCGTCGCTATACACACGAAAACATTCGCTACGGAGATGTAGAGTTTGAGAATAGCAGTAATGGTACAGATTATTTCTTTCTCTTCCTCAAAGGCTACCTGCTAACGATTGTCACTCTTGGGATTTATATCTTTTGGTTCCAGCGTGATTTGTTCAACTATTATGTTGACAACATTTCAATGAAAAAGGGTGAAAAGCAAGTTCGTTGCCACTCAAAAGCCACTGCAGGCGACATCTTCAGTCTTGTAATGGGGAATATATTCCTCGTAATCTTTACGCTTGGTTTGGGTGCTGCGTGGGCAGAGATGCGCACTTATCGCTTCATCTGGAATAGCGTACAAATGGAAGGAGACATCAATTTTGACGAAGTTCATCAGACCGAAGAAGAGTATAAGAGTGCCTTCGGTGAAGATGCTTTGGACTTCTTTGATATGAATACTATCTAAAAGCGATGAATAATCAAGTTGAAGCGACTTACTTTGACGGACAGACGTCCCAAGCCAAAGTAATTAGCTTGCTTATTGATGAAAATTTGAATGCTCTCTGTCTGCAAACTGCGGACGGAGAGCATTTGCTATGGGACTTCAGGGATTTGGAGTTTGAGGGCTATGGAGCATACATTGAGATACGCAATCAGGAATTCTCGGGAGCTTTCCTTCAGGTAGAAGATGAGTTCTTCAAAGAAGACTTCTATGCCCTAATGAAAACCAACAAACGGGTAGATATTCATAGTCGTTTGATGAACTTAGGATTTTCTAAGATTATGATGATTGCTCTTGCGCTACTCATAGGAGCTGTCTGTGCTTACATTTTCTTACTTCCTCCGCTCGCTGAACGAACAGCAAAGCTATTACCTGAAAGCTTTGACAACTATATTGGACAAGAGTTTATGAAAAATTTCTTGAAAGAGAACGAAGTAGATGAGCGGAAAAGCAAGGCACTTGAGCAATTTGTCGCAAAGCTTAATCTACCGAATAAAGATCGGCTAAACTTTATGGTCGTTAAGTCCGATGAAGTTAATGCCTTTGCCTTGCCAAATGGACAGGTGGTGGTTTATACAGCAATCTTGGATAAGATGACAAGTGCAGACGAACTCGTTGCCTTGCTTGCCCACGAAACGGCTCACGTCAGTCAGCGTCATTCAGTGCAAATGCTCGCTCGCAATCTATCGTCTTACCTCTTCGTTTCCATCATTTTCTCCGATGTGAATGGCGTAATGGCAGTGCTTGCGGAGAATGCACACACGCTGAATACCTTAGCTTATTCAAGAGCTTTTGAGCAAGAAGCAGACGAGATTGGCTTCCAAACACTGGTTGCTAATAAGGTTAATCCGCAAGGAATGATTGACTTATTCAATCACCTAAAGGAAGCTAGCTTTCATATCCCTGAGATTATTCAGACGCACCCTTCGCTTGGCAAGCGTAAAGCCTATATCCAAAAACTCATTGACCAAGGCAATTACCCTAGCAAAGAGCGAAAAGACTTGGAAGCCCTCTTCACGCAAGTAAAGAGACCTACTAATTCTCTCAAAAAGTTATCTATTAACCTCCAAAGTATGTATTGTGCAAAGGGAAAAACCTATATTATTCAAGAGGATAATACTCTATATAATATCCCTGAGCAAGATAAGATTATTAGGAAGAAAGCTATCTCTTTCCAACTCTTCATTGATGATACTCTTTTTTATGAAGGAGCTTTTCAACCCGTTCGTCGTACGGGAGTTGGCTTACTAGAGATGCCTCTTCCAGATTTTTATACAGAGCAAGATAGTATAAAATTTCATTTATATATTGACAGCTTAAACTCAGAAAAGCAGACAATTCCAAATGATTATGACTCCTTAATGCTTAGTTATGATTCCCCATACTTTTACTACTATGGGAACGACACTAAAGAATATCTGTGCGTTTGTTACTAAAAAAGCTACTGCCAAAGGAAAAGGCAGTAGCTTCTTATTTATGTTCTATTACTAGACCTTACATTGAAGTTTCCTTGTCCGAGCGATGAACCAGGAAAGTAAACCAACAGATTAAGAGGAAGAGTTCTATCGCCATTAGGACATAATAGAAAAGAAGGAAAGTCTCAAAGTCAAAGTATGCAGGGACAAATAAGACAATCAAAAGGTGAGAGACAAAACGACTTGTCTGAATAAAGAGAAAGTTCTTCTGCTTGGAGAGAACATCAGGCACGAAGTTGAAAATATAAACCCCTGACATCATCAGCAAATAAGGAATCATCGTGATGATAATTTCCCCTAAGCCTCGCCATTTCTCGCCGATTACCCAAGCAACCATATCCTCAATGAAGTATGGAATGACAAGCTGAAGAACAATAGCTCCGAGCGTTATGCCCCCAAGAAGCATAAGCATCTGTGGAAGGAACTTTTGCCCCTTTTCACGAGCTTCTACGAAGCGACGACCATAGACACGGCTAATGCTATCGCTAAAGACCTGTATCGGACGACGCGTTATCATAAATAACATCGTGAGCATTCCGATTTGGCTGACATCATAGAAGCGTGGCAAAAAGAAAATTAAGAGGTTCCCCATTAGCATTTCAACCGTTGCTTGTCCAATAGTAAACATAGGGAACGCACGATAATGCCACGCAACGACACGCAAGCGTAGAGCAGTGATATGCCTTAGTGATGAAAATAAATGCTTCGGTCTTGAAATGATGCCTATCGCAATCGCTTGAGCGAAGTTAAAAGCAATAGCAAAGCCCCACACGCCCATAGACAGGAAGCCTAAACCAACTTTCAGTAGGTTATTGATAATCCCCTGCAAACCTTGGGCAACACTCAAGCGAGTGTATTCGCCTCTTACGTTTGCTTGTGCAGCAAACATTGAGAAAAGTGCCGAAGTAAAAGTAGTAAGTGGAATGATAAATAAGTAAGGACTGATGTCAGCATAACCTGTACCCTCCAAGAAAGGAGGCAGGATAAAGCAAAGTAAGGTCGTTATAAGAGTAAGAACTAAGTTGATAGAGATACCTAAAGTCTCTAAAAGAAACAAACGACCTTTGCCTCGCTCGTGCGAGACAAAAGTCGCTTGGTCATAGCGTCCATTAGCTAATATCGTCAGTACGCCTACAGCAGTCATCAGGATACCAAGGATACCATAATCAGCTTTGGAGTATAGTCTTCCAAGAAATGGAAGCAGTAAAAAGGCTAAAAGCTGTACAGCGACGTTGGAACTTAGTAGCTTGATTAAAGCTCCTGTGTCGTGCTTACTTTGATAGTTTGCCTGTTCATCCTGTGCCATCTGCGAGTCTTTAAGCAAAGTTACAAGCCTTTTGCCTTGGCTTCGTCCCAATACAGATCCATTTCTTCAAGGCTCATCTCCGTGAGTTCTTGCCCGTGCTGGCGAGCTTGCTCCTCAACGTAATTGAAGCGACGAAGAAACTTCTGATTGGTTTTCTCAAGAGCCGTATCGGGGTTTACCTTATAGAGGCGAGCAACGTTGATGAGACTAAAGAACAAATCTCCAAATTCTTCTTCAATCTCTTCCTTGTCATTCTGTCGAATCGCCTCACGCACTTCGCTCTGCTCTTCGGCAAACTTCTCCCACGCATCTTCTGCTTGCTCCCAATCAAAGCCTACACCACGAGCTTTGTCCTGCATTCGGTAA
>PDWI01000887.1_pt1 | contig 48581 bp, 35 predicted proteins | sample 1430891 | NCBI WGS metagenome assembly PDWI01 (sample SAMN01162508, study PRJNA174530) | Oral metagenome, whole genome shotgun sequencing project. | biome: Marine environment; feature: Marine mammal; material: Swab sample of the gingival sulcus; isolation source: swab sample of gingival sulcus...
TGGTGCTGAATGTATTTATGACAAAGAGAAGCAAAGCTATGTCCTCTCTAGCAAAGGCTTGGAGGGTCGCTATATGCTCCTTGATGAAGCTTCGGTAACAGGTACTGCAAATATCTTAATGGCTGCCGTACTAGCTAAAGGACGTACAACAATCTACAACGCTGCTTGTGAACCTTATCTACAACAGCTCTCTAAAATCCTCGTTGGAATGGGAGCTTCAATCCAAGGTATCGGTTCTAATCTATTGATTATTGATGGAGTTGAGAAGCTTGGCTCGGCTGAGCATATTATTCTGCCTGATATGATTGAGATTGGAAGCTTCATCGGTATGGCAGCAATGACTAAGAGCGAGCTAACAATTAAGAATGTTAGAATTCCTGAGCTTGGTATTATACCTCAGGCATTCCGTCGCCTAGGTATCCAAATTGAAGAGCGTGGAGATGACCTCTACATTCCTAAGCAGGAGCAATATACAATTGACACTTTTATGGACGGCTCAATCCTAACGATTGCAGACGCACCTTGGCCAGGGCTTACGCCAGACCTCTTGAGTGTCTTCCTTGTTACAGCTATACAGGCTAATGGTTCTGTGCTTATTCATCAGAAAATGTTTGAGAGCCGTCTCTTCTTCGTTGATAAACTTATTGATATGGGTGCTCAGATTATGCTCTGCGATCCTCACCGTGCAGTCGTGATTGGTAATAATCATCGTCAGGCTTTGAGACCCGCTACTATGGTTTCGCCTGATATTCGTGCGGGGATCGCACTTTTGATTGCAGCGATGAGTGCGGACGGTACTAGCACAATCCACAACATTGACCAAATTGATAGAGGTTATCAAAACATTGAAGGTCGCTTGAATGCCCTCGGAGCAAAAATCACACGTATAGACTAAGCCAAGGAAAATGCTAATCAAAGACGATTTTATCTGCATTGGCTTTTTGGGGCGTAGCCACGGAGTCAAGGGAGAGATTACGGCAAAGCTAGACTTAGACATCGAAGAGCTTTACCACAATCATAAGGATTTCTTCCTAATGCTTGAAGAGAGTGATTTGCTTATTCCTTATAGAGTTACTTCTTATCGTCCTAAGCACAGCACTTGTTTGCTTACGTTCTCCAAAATAGGAAATAAAGAACTTTCCGACAAACTGACGAACAGCCCCGTTTGGTTAGCTAAAGACTTGCTCGCAGATGTGGAAGAAGTCTCTTTTAATAGTTTTGCACAGCTAGAAGGTTTTACGCTCTACACTTCTGAAGGTAAACTGATTGGTCAGATTGACGAAGTCGATGAATCAACAATCAATACGGTGCTTTATGCGCTTTCGCCCAAAGGAGAAGAATATATTATTCCTTTTGCAGAAGAATTGATTACCGAACTTAATATTGAAGACGGTAAATTATCAATGCAAATCCCAGAGGGTTTGCTAGACCTTGATGCCTTAGAAGAAGTTTAGCTATACTGAAATTGATATGAAGAGAAACATTGCAATACTAGGTTCTACAGGCTCAATAGGTACGCAAGCCCTAGATGTTATCCGTTCGCATAGAGAACAATTTAATTTAAGTTTGCTTGTTGCCAATACGAATATAGAGCTGTTAGCTAAACAAATTATTGAGTTCACGCCGAAATATGCTGTCATTGGCAAGGAAGAGCTTTTGGATAAACTTCGTCAACTATTACCCGAGACAGAAACCAAGCTCTTCGCAGGAGCAAAAGCTATTGAGGACTTAGTTGCCGAAGATGAAGTTGATATTGTGCTCACTGCAATGGTTGGCTATTCGGGGCTAAAGCCAACAATCTCTGCAATCAAAAAAGGCAAAACAATCGCTCTTGCCAATAAAGAGACGCTCGTCGTAGCAGGAGAGATTATTATGGCTCTAAGCCGTCAGCACGAAGCGAAGATAATTCCCGTAGATTCAGAGCATTCTGCTATCTATCAATGCCTTGTAGGAGAAGAACAAAGATTTGAGAAAATTATCCTAACGGCTTCGGGAGGTCCTTTCCGTACTTTGACAAAAGAAGAACTACAGCACGTAACTCTTGCACAGGCTCTCAAGCACCCTAATTGGACAATGGGAGCAAAAGTTACCATTGACTCCGCAAGCCTTATGAACAAAGGCTTGGAGATGATTGAGGCTCGTTGGCTCTTTGACTGCGAAGCCTCTGAGATAGATGTGCTTGTTCACCCTCAAAGTATCGTACACTCTATGGTACAATTTGCCGACGGCTCTATCAAGGCTCAGCTCGGCACGCCTGATATGCGTTTACCTATTAGCTATGCTCTTGGCGAAGTTGCTCGTCTAAGTAATGACTACGCTCGCTACGACTTCTTATCACAGCCCTTAACTTTTGAGCGAGCTGATATGGAGCGTTTCCCAAACTTAGCCCTTGCTTATGAAGCGATTAAGCTTGGAGCTAATGCCCCTTGTGCCTTAAACGCTTCCAACGAAGTCGCAGTATCCGCTTTTCTCCGTGAGGAAATTAGCTTTACAGACATCAGCAAGCTGAATATGCTTGCCCTAGAGCAATATAAACATATCGCAGAGCTTTCATTAGAGAGCTTAGAAGCCACAGATAGAGCTGTTAGACAGCTGACAGAGGCAAACATTCATACACTTTCCTAGCATTACATTCAAATGTCTATTATACAACTACTTTTATCGCTAGCAATTCTTGTCTTTATACACGAACTTGGGCATTTCACAATGGCTCGTATCTTTGGCGTTCGTGTGGAGAAATTCTATCTTTTCTTTAACCCTTGGTTCTCTCTTTTTAAGTATAGAGGGAAGAAGAGTGGTACGATTTACGGACTTGGTTGGCTACCTCTTGGGGGCTATTGCCAACTGGCGGGGATGATTGACGAATCGCTTGACGAAGATAAGGTCAAAGGCGAAGCAAAACCCGATGACTTCCGAGCAAAAAAGGCTTATCAACGCTTGCTTATTATGGCGGGGGGCATCTTGTTTAACATTTTGCTAGCCTTTGCGATTTATATTGGTATTAGTTATTATTGGGGAGAAGACTACCTTGCAAGTAAGGACGTTCGTTCAGGTTGGGTCTTTAGTGATGAAGCAAAGAAGTTTGGCTTCCAAGACGGAGATGTAATACTTGCTGTAGACGGAGATAGTTCGCTCAACGTCCTAGACAATCGTCTAATGGGCAAGCTATTAAAAGCTAAGACGGTACTTGTGCATAGACAGGGCGAAGAGCTTAGCCTCACGATGCCCGAAGACTTAACCTATGAGCTGATTAAAGCTAATAGTAGTTTCGGACATATCTCTATACCTTTTGTCATCGATTCGGTAATGCCCAATAGCCTTGCAGAAGGTAAGCTTCGAAAATTCGACCAAGTGATTGCAGTAAACGGCAAACCTTATCAAGCTATGAGCCTTATAAAACAAGCTCTTGCAGAGCATCGAGGCAAAGAGATTGAGCTAACGATTGAGCGTAAGACGAACGCTCATTCGGAACTTATTACAGAGCATTTCCTTTTAGATTCGACAGCTCGTCTAGGTATTGCTTTACGCAGTCCCAAAGACCTTTTCCCTATTTCTAAAATTAACTATAGCCTTACAGAAGCGATTGCTTCAGGACTAAGCAAAGCTGGGGCGACGACTAGTAGTTATGCCTCAAGCCTGAAGTACATCTTCACCAAAGAAGGCGTGCAACAAATGGGAGGTTTCGGCACAATGGCGAAGCTCTATTCTTCAGACTTTGATTGGCGAGGCTTTTGGCACACAACGGCCTTCCTCTCAATTATCTTAGCGATAATGAACCTTTTACCTATCCCTGCTCTTGACGGAGGACATATTCTCCTGCTCCTTATTGAGATGATAACAGGGCGTAAGATTAGCGAAAAGATAATGATGAATATCCAAACGGTTGGCGTCATCTTATTGCTTAGCTTAATGCTTTTCGCAAATGGGAATGATATTTATCGTTTCTTCATCAAATAAAAAAGACTACAATGGAAGAAAATAAATTCTTAGCAATGGAAGAAGAAATTGTTTCTATGCTAAAAATGGTCTATGACCCTGAAATACCTGTTAATATCTACGACCTCGGACTGATTTATAAGGTAGATATTGACGAGGAGAAGTTAGTAACCATAACAATGACCTTAACCGCTCCAAATTGTCCTATGGCAGACTTTATCGTAGAAGATGTTAAGCAGAAAGTGGAGTATGTAGAGGGCGTCAAAGGCTGTGAGGTAGAACTAACTTTTGAGCCTGAATGGAGCAAAGAAATGATGAGCGAAGAGGCGATGCTTGAGCTTGGTTTCTTATAAAGCTTTTCAAATAAAAGTATTATGAGCGATAGGAAGCATATCTACTTTACGAGCGATGTTCACCTTGGTTCGGCGTATCACGAAGAACCAATAGAGGTAGAGCGTCGCCTTGTTCGTTGGTTGCAAGCGATTCGTCCCACGGCAAAAGCAATTTACTTCCTAGGCGACATCTTTGATTATTGGTTTGAATACAAGAACGTCGTGCCTCGTGGTTATGTTCGTTTCCTCGGACAACTCGCAATGATGAGCGATGAGGGCATTGAGATTCATTTCTTTGCAGGCAATCACGATGTTTGGTTCTCTGATTACTTGTGTCAAGAGTTTGGGGCATTCATTCATCACAAAGCTGAAGAGATTACCCTTGACGGCAAGGTCTTCCGTCTCTCACACGGAGATGAGGAGTACACAGAATTAAGTTTCAGCAATAAACTACTCTACAAGGTCTTCCGCAATAAAATTTGTTGGAAGCTTTACGGAGCTGTACACCCTCGTTGGACGGTTGGTTTGGCGATGTGGGCATCTTTGCAGAGCCGTAAGAGAGGTCTAAAACAAACACAGAAAACGCTTGGCAACATTCCTCACGCCTATCAGAATGATTATTTTGATGTAGAGCAAGAGCCTTTAGTTCTTTTCAGCAAAAGGCTTGCAGAGGAGCGACCACATATTGACTTTTTCATTTACGGACATAGGCACTTACTCCTAGATATGGCAATGCGAGGCAATAAACGTTGTGTTATTCTTGGTGATTGGCTCAAGTACAATTCCTATGCTGTTTGGGACGGACAAAACCTATTCATTGACCAATTCGAAATCTACGACTAAAATCCTTCCTCTTTTAATACTAAAAGCAAGAGCGAGTACCTATTTGGCACTCGCTCTTATTACACTACTCTGACTTTGCTAATTCTGTTAAGTCCGTTGATAAGACTTTATAGAAAGGAAGAACAGTCCCTTTATGTTGATAACTATTACCACGGAACATATAAGCGCTTGTTCTAAAATGTAAAATATCACACTTACCAGAACCCTCCGTTGATGATAAATAGAAACCATAAGTACCTAAACGAGTATTCAAGCTTGATGAAGAATTTGCAGCGTAACCATAAGCAGGTAATGTACGCTTTGTAACTCTTTTGCTAGCACTATTGAAGTAACTTGCAGAAGTAATATCACTTAGATTATCTGTCTTACCCTTAAGCGAAGTACACTCTATAACCATTTCAATATCTTTTCCTGCGACACTTCCTCTTGTTGAGTAACGCCACGCCGAAACCCATTTAGAAGAGCCAATAAAACGCTTAGCATAAGTTACGAACTCTCCATTCTCTTCTTTTGTCATAAACTGAGAAGAACAATTTATTGATTCTGAACCTACTTTAGTATTTTCAGTTACGTCGTGTTGAGCTTTTTCTCCTTCAAATTGAACATATTGCATTGAAGCATTTCCACTATGATGATAAGGAATAATAGACTGCCAATGCTCTTGTGTAGGGAGCATATAATCACTTAAGAAAGACTTAGTAAATAAAGCAGGAGCTTCATTAAACTTAAAGTAACCAACATCTGTAGGAGCGTGTCCACTTAATTCTGTTGTTGGAGGGAGATTGTGATGATTAACAAAGGCAGTTCCATTTTTATTTACTGCAAACTTTCCAACATAATCAAGTGGATTAGGATATTCAACCACATTATTTAATAGAGAATTGTCTAGTTTTACGTCCAAACGATAAGCAGAACCTTCCTTAAAACCTAATGACGGCAACTTAATTTTGATAGTCTTCGTTGTAAGTGTCTGACTATTTTTCACAAATTCTACTTTCAGCTTAATTCTATTCTCATTGCTATTTGGATACCCCCAAACAAAAAATTGAGGTAAGTTATCTTTATTAACAGCTCCCATTACTCGAGACAAAGCATAGCCTTGAGTATTTCCCTTATATACAGGTACTTTTAGCTCTGTCGAAACGCCCTCAAACTTAGCTTTTTCATCGCCTTTACCTGCACTAGAAGAGTTAAAGAAATTAGTCGTTTTTCCTTGATGAACATTAAATTTACCTTCAAAGTACAAAGCATTATCTGCTTCCAAAACTAAGTTCTTAATCTTAATATCCTTGTTAAACTTATTAACAAAGCAAAAGCCAACAAGCACACCTCTTGGTTTGAAATGAACTCGTTCTTTAGCTTCACTTCCTGTAGGAGCAAGTAATTTCTTAAAAGGCATTACATCTGTCATAATAGGAAGATGACGCTTCGCTAAACGTTCGCCTTTCTTAATTCCTTCAATCTTTTGATTAGGCGATGTATTTCCTTTGTATTCAAGATAGTTTTCAGTAGCCGTCGTAACCCAACGCCCTCCTAAAGCCATAAAAGCAAACTTATCCTTAACATCAAATGTATTTGAAATAGGACAATACATATTGATTAGGGTTTTAGTTCCCTCTTCAATAAAAATCTTACTTTCTGTCTGATTAGTTGTTGGCTTAGCAGATAAAGCACTTGTCGCACTGCCTTTGACAACTGGTCCTCCTTTTCCTAGAACCGCCCAGTTAGCCGAATAACTCGCTGAAATCTCATTCTTCTGAAGCTTTAATGTAGGCAAATGAAACCCTGTACTAACGAGCGTTGCACGAGCTTCATCTGTCGTAGTGGCTCTAAGCCCTGAAGTTTTGAAATCTGCAACTTGGCTTGTCGCTGAATATATAATTGTTTCTCCTGTTTGATGAACAGGAAGGTCTTGCTCCTTCTTACAAGAGCTCAAGGCTATTACTGACAACAAGCCCAAACTAAGATACTTATTTATCTTTCTCATTGATTTAATTTTCTAAATGTTCTTCTTTTACTAACTTTTTCTTACAAATTAGTCTTCGTCTATTTCTAATAAACCGCCATCTTCATATTCATCAAGTTCTCCTTGACCTGAGAATGAATTTAACACATTGTTTGGCAAAGCACATCGCCAAACTTCAACCTGAGGAGCTAGATAAAGCTCTTTTTGTTCTTCTTTCTTTTTCATTTCTTCTTAAACTATATCTAATACATTATAATAATTGCCTTCTCTGAATAAACTCAGAATCACCACAAATGTAAAAAAAAAACAATGCGAGCCAAATCTTGTAAAAGATTGGCTCGCATTGTGCGTCCTTATAAAAAGAAAAGCTATCGCTCCCCTTTAGCTATTACTAGCACTTAGGCTAGTTTTATAAAATTTCAGCTTGATAAAAAAACTTTTAGCATATTCGTTAAAAATCTCTTCCCAAAGAAACTCTAGTCTTTTCCGCAGAAAACTAGAGTCTTTTCGGGAAAAGATTACAATCTTTACCTATAAAGATTACAGTCTTTAGCCTTAAAGATTATAACAGATTCCCTAGGAAGCAAAAAAAGAGCGTGCCATTTAGACACGCCCTTCCATAAAAAAATAATCCCTTTGAGCTAGATATGACTTACTCTAAATGAAGTTCCAGCTATACGTATTATGTAAGTTCCCTTAGCTAAGCCAGAGATAGAAATTGTATGCTTACCTGCTTTTATCTTTTGTGATGAGACTAGGCGTCCAAGCATATCATAAATCTTAATCGTTTGAGGCGTTTTAGTTTCAATATTTATATTGCCTGTAGTTACCGTTGGATACAGACGAAGGCTTGACGCTTCAGAGCTAAACGAGTTAAGATTGATTGGACTTGCAAGCTCATTAGTCGCTGATGCAGAACCAATCTCTTGAACTTCGTGCTTGATTTCATAAGTTTTTGCTTGATTAAGACGCTTAGTAAATGGATTTGCAAAAGCTTGCTCTGTATAACTTATAGTATAATCAATGCAGACTTGACTCATATTTTCGTCATAAGTAAGCCATTTTTTGTTATTGTCGTCCCAATAAAGCACAGCTAACTTATACCAATTTTGATACAAACCATTCATATCGAACACAACATCTAAATATCTTTTAGCTCCTTCCGAAACCGAAATATAACCTTCAATGCTCTTTTTGTCGATAATCTTTTCCGTCGTATAGTCAAGAAGAGCGACTTTTAACTTAAGGTTAGTGTTGCTTTCTAATGGTTTTAAGTAGATACGAGAGGTAAATTTACCCGAAATATCATAATACTTAACTACGGCAGAAGCTCCTGCTGTTTGCTTGCCACTTTGGAAGAACTGTACCTTATCTACAACTACGCCTCGGCTGTATGTATAGTTTGCTCTATCCTTAGCTAGGATTGTTAGTTCTCCAATCTTAACAGGTTTTGCCGAACCTCTCTCATTAGTAGATAAATACATCTTTTGCCCTGCCTTGCTATGATAAGCAAAATATAAATCATAGTCTCCTGCCTCTGCTTGAGCAGGAAGTGTAGTGTGAACGTTCAATTCAGCGTCATAACTGCCGTGGAGGGTTGCATACCCCTCAGCTATAAGTAATAGATTAGCTTCATCAACTCTTGTGTCATAGTCATAGCGGTCATAAACACTTTGCTCACGCTTAGCCATATAGAGCTGTACAAGTCCATAATAATCTTGATTTGCAAGGTTGCTAAGCCAAATAGTTGTACTTGGATTTTCGCCTTCTGTTACAACGATTGGAGAAAGCATTCGCTTAAGCTTTAGCCTAACAGCATCATTAACCTCTGGCTTAGGCTCGGGCTTGTACTCAGGTTCTGGTTCTGGTGTAACCTCTGGCTCTACAATAACGATTGGCTTTTTGTTAGGCTTCGTTGTTGTAGTAGTTTCACTTCCTCTAGGCTTTAGATAGCGAATCATTTGTTGGGCGTATTTGTAGCCACCACTACCACCTCCAACGCCTTCACTTCCAGGTTTTAGAACAGAAAGCAGATACCAACCATTTTCCTTTGAATTCCAACCCCAATCCACGTGAACGTAATTATAAGTCTCGTATTTATAACTAGTATTTGAATATTGACTAATCTGAGTATAGCCGTCTAGGTTAAAGCAGTGTCCGCCTCCTTGACTTATACCTGCATAAATGATAGGACCATAGTTATCCATTTCGTCGGTGATTTCTTTCCACCAATCATCTTCTGAACTATAATCAATCTTACATATCCAATCAACCTTAGGGTCGTAGTCAAAGTTTTCAACAAATGGCTTCTTCATAAAGAGTAATTGCGTTCCACTTCCGCCATTGATACTTGCATCGTAATTCATATTCGTTGCATAGCCAATGTCTCTAAGTAGTCGTCCAATTTGGTCTGCTTCTTCATCTGTACAAGTATGGTTGCTTGCACGATTAAAGCCGAGAGTATTAACAGCTTCTGGCATTACATTCCAATTATAAGCACCTTTCTTATCTAAATCAACAGAAAGGTCTTCCCCTCTCCACTTGTAAGAGATTTTACCTTTAGCTCGTTTAGGCCATTCGTGCCAACGCATAACGGTAGCAATAGCCGTTGCAACGCAACCTGAAACTGTAGGGTAAGTCTTACCATAAAGCTTGATATTAGGGCAATACATATTAAATGGCCATTTTTGTCCAAAGCTAATTGTCGTCTTGCGAGCAGTAGTTCTATCTTTATGCAAAGAAAGTAGCGGTTTTTGTTGAATGTTAATGTCTTTGAAAACTCTCCCTGCACGAAAACTATTTTGCTTTGTTCCCTTTGCAAGGTTCTTCATTGCCCATTTGACTTGACGCTTGTATTCATCAAACATATATTGAATACTTGAGTGATTCTGAATATCTCCGGCATCAAGATTACCCTCAAAAGAATAAGCAAACACTGGCGTTACACGTTCGTCTCCTGCAACAACAATATAACCTTCATTCTGCCCTCTGTTGATGACATAATAGAGGTTCTCTGTTTCTCGTTTTGCTCCACGCAAAGCAGAAGAACTTTTATCCAAATTAGGAGCAACGTAAGCAATTGAGAAATCCTTTGACGTAGCTCGTAAGCCGTTAGAAGAGAAAAACTCTTGTGCAATCTGAACAGCTTGTTGAGCGTCAATTGGATTTGCCCAAAGCTTAGAAATCCCCAACAGATTAAGTACAATAAGTACAATAATCAATCTTTTCATCCTTTAATTATTTAATGATTATAAAATAGAAATATCAGTTTTACCATTTTAAGTCAGCCTATAATAAGGTATAGAGACAGGCGACTCACATCAGTTTTATCTTTTTTCGCTCCGCAAAAGTAATGATAAAAAATAGACTCTACAAGCATCTTGTCTACTTATTTCCTATTTTAATTCCATTTTCTACTAGTTTTTAATAAGCATTCCCTAAATAAAACTTCACAGAAGCTCAAGCAGAAAGCACATAACGAGCTAAGGCTGTAGCATTTTTGCTACAGCCTTAGCTCGTTATTATTATTTAATCGCTTTACCTTAAATTGCAGGGAGGTTCATTCCCGTAATGCTACGATAGAGGTCAAGGGCATAGACATCAGTCATTCCAGAGATGAAGTCCAGAGCACATTGTATCTTGCCGTAAGTCGTAGGTTCTTCGGTATTGTACTGCGAACTGACACGCCCTAGCAAAACCTTGCTATAGGCATAATTAGGCGAATGCAAAGCCTCAAGTAATTGGTCTAGGAGAGCCGTGAAAATACGATGCCCTGCGAGTTCAACGTCAATCACTTCTTTTGCTCGGTAAATTTTCTGATAAGCCATTTGACTGCATTCGGCAAAAGCTTTAGCCTTACGAGGGCTTAGTTCCTTGAGCAAAGGTTCATTATATCTTCCATTAAGAATAGCTTCTTCATTAGCTAAGAAAATCTCCGCCGTTTCCTCCACTAATAAGTTAATCAGTTTGCTCCTGATGTAGGCAATTTGTTCGTTTTTATCCGAAATTGTTTCCAAAACATAGTTAAGTTCGCCCTTTTCATCTTCATCAAAGAACGCAAGAAGTAAATCCTGTGCTTCGCTGTAAGACAAAATCCGCAACTTATAAGCATCCTCAATATCCATTACTTGATAACAAATATCATCGGCTGCCTCCACGAGGTAAACAAGCGGATAGCGTGCATAATGCAAAGGAGCATCGCTAAACTGTACAAGTCCTAATTCATCTGCCAAGCGACGCATATAGCTTTCTTCCGTTTGGAAAAAGCCAAACTTAGCCTTTTGCTGACTTAGCTCACTGCTAAAAGGATACTTAATAATGCTTGCAAGCGTGGCATAAGTCAAGGCAAAACCGCCCTCTCGTCGCCCCTTAAACTGATGTGTCAGCAAGCGAAAAGCATTCGCATTGCCCTCAAAATAGAGGAAGTCTTCCCAGCGTCCTCCCTCTTTTTCTACGGTATTCTGCCACTTTTGCCCATTCCCTTCACGAAAATACGCTCCAATAGCACGCTCACCGCTATGACCGAACGGCGGATTTCCCATATCGTGAGCCAAGCAACTCGCACTAACAATCTCGCTTAGAGCTGTAGAGAATGCGACATCTTGCTCTTTGGGATAACGTTCTTTCAACACAGCACCAACCATTGAGCCAAGCGAACGCCCAACACAACTCACTTCAAGGCTGTGCGTTAGCCTATTATGCACAAAGATATTCGTTGGCAGAGGGAAAACTTGCGTCTTATTCTGCAGACGGCGAAAAGGAGGCGAAAAGACAAGTCTATCAAAGTCTCGCTCAAAACTACTCCTTCGTGTAGCTCTCTGCTCTATTAACCGATGCTCCTGCCCCAACCTCTTATCCGAGAGTAACTGCTTCCATTCCATAAGTTTCTATGCTAATCTGTTATCGCTTTAGTCTCCCAAATTACACACGATAGCCCAACTTTGACAAGATTGCCTTGAGCTTCTCCCTTTGGTCGCCTTGAATAATAATTTCGCCGTCTTTGACGCTTCCGCCGACGCCACACTTTTGCTTCAGCGTTTTGCCAAGACGCTCTAGGTCTTCTTTGCGTCCAACAAAATTTGTTACCAGCGTTACTTCTTTACCTGCACGATGCTTTTTGCTCAGAGAAAGCCTTAGTTTTTGTTGCCTAGGCTCCAGAGTTTCTTCCTCCTCTACCCTATCCTCTTCATAAGTAAAATCAGGATTTGTGCTGTAAACAACCCCTAATCTTTGTTTCCAATCAGACATAGTATGCTTTTATTCTTTTATTTTTCATTAAATTTGTAGCATAAAGATAGTAAGATTATCAGAATAAAACTTTATTTTGAGTTAAAAAAGAAAATAAGATTATGGCAGTTACAATCAAGCGTATTACTGAAGTCGCAGATTTGAAGAAGTTTGCACAGTTCAATATCGACCTATATAAAGACAATCGTTATCACGTTCCTGGATTGATTAAGGACGAAGTTGGAACGCTTAACCCAGAGGAAAATCCCGCCTTTGAGTTCTGTGAATCAGCTTATTTCCTAGCTTACAGAGATAATAAAATCGTTGGGCGTATTGCGGGAATTATCAATCACAAAGCAAACGATACGTGGAATCAGTCTAACGCTCGCTTTGGTTTTGTGGACTTCATCAATGACAACGAAGTCGTTGATGCCCTCTTCGGAGCCGTGGAAGATTGGGCAAAAGAAAAAGGAATGGCAATGCTTCAAGGTCCAATGGGCTTCACAGACTTTGACCACGAAGGTATGCTTATCCAAGGCTTTGACCAAATCGGTACAATGGCTACAATCTACAACTTTGCTTATTATCCCAAGCAATTAGAACGCTTAGGCTTTATCAAAGACCAAGATTGGAAGGAATATAAGATTACCATTCCGAAAGAAATCCCTGAGCGTCATCGCCGTATTGCGGGAATTATCAAGGATAAATATGGTTTGAAAATCGTTAAATTCAAATCGCAAAAGGAAATTTTACCTTACGCACACCGCATATTTGAGACGCTTAACCAGTCTTATGCACCTCTTTATGGCTATTCGGAGCTTAACAAAGAGCAGATTGACTACTACGTTAAGCAGTACATTCCTATGCTAAGGCTTGACTTCGTTACGCTAGTGGTACGAGAAGCTGATGATAAGGTTGTAGGGGTTGCGATTACCATTCCAAGTCTTAGTCGAGCCCTTAAGAAAGCAAAAGGTTCAATCTTCCCATTTGGTTGGGTATATCTTCTGAATGCTCTTAAATCAAAAAGTAACAAAGTCGTTGATTTATACCTTATTGGCGTAATACCTGAGTATCAAAATAAGGGTGTCAATGCCTTGATTTTTGAAGACCTTTGTAAAGTATTTAATGAACACGGAGTGAAATATGCCGAAAGTAATCCTGAACTAGAAACAAACACTGCCGTTCAGATGCAATGGAATTACTTCGAGAAGCGTCATCACAAAACGAGACGTGCTTACATTAAGCGACTAGAGAACGAATAGTTTCATCGGTCAAATAAATATATCAGAGAGGGTGTGTCCAAACGGCACACCCTCTATTTTTTGACAATAATTCCATACAAAGATTTATTTCATCACGGAATGAAATAGTTTTCACAGCGGAATGTAATTTATTTCATTCCGTGGTGAAATAAGACGCAACAAAACAAAAGAAAAGAGAGCATTAACTTACAAAATTTAACTTTGTAAAATAAAGGCTAAATGATTAACTTTGTGAGAAGTGCTTAAATCAAGGAAAAACACCTTTAGTTAGAAGGCATTTTTTATAAAAACTGACTACAATAATTTAGGCTAAGAGCAAGAAACATTAAAATAATGGCAAAAGAAAGAGTTAGACCGCCCTATTGGAAGGAAATTAAGCAAGCGAGCGAAGTGATGAAGCAAGGGGGTATTATCCTCTACCCTACCGATACAATTTGGGGCTTAGGCTGTGATGCTCGCAACGCAGAAGCCGTGGCGAAAATCTATGCCCTCAAGCAGAGAGCAGAGGCTAAAAGTATGCTTTGCCTTGTGGATAGTCTGATTGGCTTGGAGCGTATCATTCCAAACGTTCCTGATGTTGCCTATGATATGATAGAGCTTGCCATTCGTCCGATTACGATTATCTACGACAAGGCGGAAGGCGTGGCGGAGAACCTTCTTGCCGAAGACGGAAGCCTTGGCGTAAGGATGACGCAAGAGGAGTTTAGTCGCAACCTCTGTCGCTATATGTCTGCCCCTGTAGTCTCTACCTCTGCCAACATCAGTGGCGAAGCTAGTCCAAAGTTTTTTGCCGAAATTAGCAAAGAGATTATTGAGGGCGTGGACTACGTCGTTAAATATCGTCAGAACGACAGACAAAGTTCGCCCCCTTCTCAGATTATCAAACTCGGAACAAAGGGCGAAGTTAAGGTGATTAGACCATAAAATGAATAGAAAGAATCGACATAGATTAGCCTATATCCTCGGCGATAGTTTTAGCACTATTGTTGCATTCTTCGTATTCAATATATTACGTTATCACATTGAAGGCTTAGAGGCAATCTTTGGCACTTTCACAGGTTACCTAAGCGAACCAAACACTCTGCTCTCTGCCCTATCGGTACTGAGCTTTGCCCTCTTCGTCTACTGGCTCTCGGGCTATTATAATGAGCCCTATGCTAAGAGCCGTTTTGTGGACTTTACCTCAAGCCTTAGTTCTTCTTTGCTGCTGTCTGTTTCAACTTTTTTCTTAGTTATCAGCGACGACACTTTACCCGATACGAGCTATTACTTTTGGCTTTTCCTTAGACTATTTGCTCTGCTCTTTGTCAGCCTGTATGCTATCCGAAGCCTGATTACCTACTTTTTCTTAGTGCAGAATGTAAAGCCTGAGTTTAGAAGACGCATCCTTTTGCTAAGCGAAGGAGACCACGGAGCAGAACTTGCACAATGGTTCAAAGAGCATAAAGGATTTAAGCTTTTGACAGAAGAAAAACTTAATTCTGATTTATTAAAGCGTGAAGCGTCAGTCAAGGCTCTTGGAGAGCAAATCAAACAAAGAGTTGCCGAGCAAGAGATAGAAGAAGTTATTATTGCAACGCAAAATCTACATTTCTCTTTGCTAAGCCCCTTGCTTTATCACCTTTATCCGCTTAGAATTCCGATTAAGCTTTCGCCTCTATACTTAGGAATGACCGAACTAAAAATGCGTCTAAACTCGCTACACGGCAAAGCTCTTATCAACCTATCCGAAGGGAATATGAGTCAATCTTCTATCAATATCAAATGGCTCTTGGATAGACTTGTAGCACTCCTCGGCTTGCTTCTTCTCTCCCCTCTTTTGTTATTCTTGGCTTGGGGCGTAAAAAGAAGTTCCAAAGGTTCAATTTTCTATCGGCAGGAACGCATCGGCTATCTTGGGCGACCTTTTATTATTTATAAGTTTCGCTCAATGTACAATGAGGCTGAAGCAAATGGTCCTCAACTTAGCCGAGATGACGACCCTCGTATAACGCCATTCGGACGCTGGATAAGACGCTATCGCTTAGACGAATTGCCACAACTATGGAACGTTCTAAAGGGGGATATGTCCCTCGTGGGTCCTCGCCCTGAGCGAGCTTATTACATCAATCAAATCGCTCAAGAAGTGCCACAATTCTTTCTCCTGCACAACGTTCGCCCTGGGATAACAAGCTGGGCAATGGTACGTTATGGCTATGCGAGTAACGTAGAAGAAATGAAAGAACGCTTGAGCTATGATTGGCTTTACTACGAAAATATGTCGCTTAGGCTAGATATAGTTATATTATTTTATACGATTCAAACAATACTTAAAGGTTCAGGAAAATGAACAAATACAGAGCATATCTTACGCATATCTCAGAGAGCGTAATCTTTTGGCGAGAGAAACACATCAGCGAACGCTACTTTATTCTTTTGCTAAGCTTCTTCATTGGTGTAACGACGTCGCTTATCTCTTGCTTCCTCAAGTGGCTAATTCATTTAATCTCCCATTTACTGCACAATGGCATTGATGACAAATACTATCTTACACTGCTATTGCCCGCTGTAGGTATTTTACTAAGTGGTCTCTTTGTCCGCTATATCCTAAGAGATGATATAGGACACGGCGTAACGAAGGTGCTAAGCTCCATTTCACAACGCAAGAGCCGTATCAAGCCACACAATACTTGGTCTTCGGTTTTTGCCTCGGCTCTAACGATTGGTTTTGGAGGTTCTGTCGGAGCAGAGTCGCCTATTGTCCTAACGGGTGCGGCTATCGGCTCTAACTTTGGGCGAATTTTCCGCCTAGAGCAACGCAATCTAATGCTACTTATTGGTTGTGGTGTAGCAGGGGCATTGGGCGGGATTTTCAAAGCTCCTATTACAGGTTTAGTTTTCGTTATTGAAGTTTTGCTCCTAGACCTCACGATGACTTCCGTGCTTCCGCTCTTAATTAGTTCCGTTACTGCCGCTGCGGTCTCGTATATCCTCACAGGCGGAGAGAGCCTATTCCACTACATCGCTACAGACCCATTCCGAGTAGATAGAATACCGATGATGATACTCCTCGGCATTCTCTGCGGTGTAATGGCCTACTTTTTCTCACAAACAATCTTTTTCCTTGAAGGACGTTTCAAAGCAATTAAGCAATACCGCCGTCGCTTCTTCATTGCGGCTGCGATACTTGGCTTGCTCATTTTTATCTTCCCTCCCCTATATGGCGAAGGCTATGAAGTCATTGACCAACTTGTGGCAGGGCAATATGGACGCATACTAGAGGGTAGCCTCTTTGAAGAGTTTGGAGGCTCATTTTGGGTTCTGCTTATCTTTATGACAGGAGCTGTGCTACTCAAAGCTTTTGCTTCTGCCTCAACGAATTCAGGCGGAGGCTGTGGCGGACTATTCGCTCCAACGCTTTTTGTCGGAGCATTCACAGGTTTTCTCTTTAGTTTCGTACTAAACGTTCTGCCATTAAAGATTTATTTACCCTCTAAGAACTACGTCGTTCTTGGTATGGCAGGGCTAATGGCAGCCGTAATGCACGCTCCCTTGACGGGGGTTTTCTTGATTGCCGAACTAACAGGGGGATATAACCTCTTCCTCCCTCTGATGCTTGTCTGTATCACAGCCTTTGCAACCATTCGTATCTTTATGCCACATAGTATCTATTCACTGCGTTTGGCGGAAGAAGGCAAGCTACTCTCTCACCACAAAGATTCGGCAGTCCTCACACTGATGAACCTTGAGCACGTCTTAGAGACGGACTTTGAGATTGTTCGCCCAGAGATGAACCTCGGCGACCTCGTACGTGTCATCTCAATATCTCCCCGCAACTCTTTCCCCGTACTTAACGACGAAGGCGTGCTACTTGGCATTGTAGAGCTAGACAGCATTCGTAATATAATGTTCCGCCCAGAGCTGTATAATGAAAAGTCCGTCCGCAAACTAATGACCTCTGCAAGCCATAAAATCAAAATGAATATGCCGATGACGGAGATAATGCGTGTCTTTGACGAAACGCACGCTTGGAAACTTCCTGTCATTGATAAGGAGGGACGTTATATGGGATTCATCTCAAAAAGTCAGATTTTTAGTGCCTACCGAGAAGTGCTTAACGCAACCTTCGTAGGAGACTAGAAAAATATTTGAAAAACTTCTCACTGAAAATCAGAGCGTTAAAAAACAATCTAAAAATTTGTTTGGGAAAAGTTTGTACAATCAAAAAAAACTCTCTATCTTTGCAGTGCAAAAAGGGAAAAAGCTTTCTTAGCTCAGCTGGTTAGAGCATCTGACTGTTAATCAGAGGGTCCTTGGTTCGAGCCCAAGAGAAAGCGCAACTTTTAGAAGAAACGTGGTAAGGTAACTTATCACGTTTTTTTGTATTCTATAAATTGTCTAAACAATAACTATTCCCTTAGCAATGGGAATACTGAACAACTTGGTTACTCTCGTAAGCTACAATTCACAGCAAAGAGAATTAAGCAAATTCAACTATTTACCTAACCTTATATCTTACTTATTTTGATTACTCATAAACTTAACAAGTATTTTCAATGTACTTGCTCTCAAATGAACTTATCACTACCTTTGCGAAATATAAGAAAAGATAGATTATGAAAATAGATATAAAGGCTATAATAGAGCAAAAGAGTAAACGCAGATTTCCTAATTGGCTGATTAGACCTCTTGAACGTTTGATACATCAAGATGAGATTAACAGCTTTTTAGCTAGACATTCAGAAAAAGAAGCCAAAGATTTCCTAAAAGCATTTCTTGACGAACAGCATATCACGCTTGAGTGGCAAAATGCAGAGCAACTGCCAAAAGATAGCCGTTATCTCTTTGTTTCCAATCATCCTCTAGGCGGTATTGACGGCATTGCTATCGCTTATATGCTACACGAACACTATGGCGATGTTCGCTATTTGGTTAATGATATGCTCTATCACATAGAGCCTCTGCAATCCATTTTTTTGCCTGTAAATACTTATGGTGCTCAGAATAAAGACCGAGTGAAGCTCCTGAAAGAAGCCTTTGAAAGCGATGTCCCTATCGGTTCATTTCCAGCAGGTTACTGCTCTCGTTATTTAGAAGGAAAAATACAAGACTGTCCGTGGCAAAAGAGCTTTATCCGTCTAGTGATAGAGCATAAAAGAGCTATTGTCCCACTTCATTTCGTTGGACAAAACTCTAAGCATTTCTATTTAATAGATAGGGTGAGAAAGTTCTTAGGTATTAAATTTGATATTGGCACTGCCCTACTCCCTGATGAAATGTATCGAGCTAAAGGTAAAAAGTTTAGCATCATTGTGGGAGAACCTATCCCTTGGCAGAGCTTAGCCGAGAGCAAACAAAAAGCAAATAGTCTTGCTCAAGAAATCAAAGCTAAGTCTTATGCTCTAGTCAAAGAGGACAAGCATATCAAAGAATGAAGCAGACCATATTCATAACTAGCTATTGTTCCGATTTGTGATAGTTAGATTAGTTTGGAAAGAGTGTGGGAAGACTTAGAAAAGTTTCTGGGAAAACTTTTTCAAATTACACGGAAAACTTTGGAGAGTTTTCGGGGAAACTTTTTTAACAAAAAGAGACTAGCTATAAGTCTTTGATAAATAGGAAATTAAAAACAGCCTTAGGTCAACTCCTTAGGCTGTTCTGATTTGTGGTATTTGAACAATAAAGAAAGTATTCTGTGAGGCGAAATTAGGATTAGTGATTGAAGCGTTGGTATTCTTCAAAGCTAATACCTGCAAGGTCTTTCTCTGAAATAATTAGTTCTTCTTCCTTAATTCCTTGTCCTAGCCAATCAATAGCAAGCGTTGGGTCATTATAAATAATCGTACGCTCACTCTGAGGATTGTAAGGATTATTAACCTTGTATTGCACAATAGCTTCATCACTTAAAGTTAAAAATCCGTGAGCAAAGCCACGAGGAATAAAGAGTTGCTTGCTATTAGTCTCAGACAACTCAAAAGCTAAATGCTGACCATAAGTTGTAGAATTTGCACGCAAATCAACGACAACATCCCATATCGTACCACGAACACAACGAAGAAGTTTTGCTTGTTCGTAGGGACGGCTCTGCAAATGTAAGCCTCTCAAAACGCCTTTTCTTGAAACAGACTCATTCTCCTGAACGATAGTTAGCTCTCCGATTGCCTCTCTGAAACTTGACATCTGAAAGCTTTCCATAAAAGAGCCTCTATTATCTTGAAAAATAGTGGGTTGTAATAACCAAATACCTGCGATAGATTGTTCAAAATACTGCATAATAGTCTTGTTTTTATTTGTTTAATGTATCACAGACTTCTGAGATACTTCTAATAATTTCATCAGATAGTACAATACTTGCCTTGCGTCGCCTCTGACAAAGCGTTACAGCCTCTTGATAGATGTAAGTGGCAAGGCTTAACTTATCAGCGAAAGAATGCTGAGTTTGATTTATAGACATCGCCAAAATCAAGCCTGTTAGCACTTCTAAATTAGCCTTAACCAAAGAAAAACTAAGCTTATTGCCCTGCAAAAGCACCTGTCCATTTGCTAGACAAATATAAGCTCTATTAGACAGCACAACGAAATTTAAGCCATAAGTCAGGGCTAGTTTTTGAACGTTTAGGATTTGTTCAAAAGCCTCTCCTTGAGCAATGTCAAATGCTAAGTCATTAACATCTAAAACGAGACAAGTTTCTCTAGGCAATAAAGCTAACAAACGTTCGTCATTGACAATCATTTTGCTAACGTTAGCCCCAATGATAAAGGGATTTCGCCTAGATGTAAAGAGCTCTTCCCAAAGCTTATCTTGAGGATTCTCACTAAGTTTAGTGCCGATAGCTATTGGTATTTCCGAATTGCTAGGAAGAGCGTCCAGAGTAAATGGAATAGCTTGGATTTCAGCTTGTTGCATTTGTATCGGAAGACAAGCTTCCTTATGCGTCAGAACTTGTACTTCTCTAGCTCCTGCCGAAAGAGCCGAATGCCCTAAAATAAGCAAGCAACCATAATAAGCAAAATCCAGTCCCACAATGCAAACTTTTGATGAAGTAGAAACTAAAGATTTACTTTCCGAATAAATTTGACGCAAATACTCTTCTTCAATCAAACTAAACTTAGACATCGGAAGAGCTATTGCTTGAGAGAGATTTAAGGTTTTACATACTCCGAAGCATGCTTCATAAGGCTCTAAAAACATCTTCAGAGAAGGCAAAGCAATACCCCAAGAATAATCGGCTTTGAATATAGGACTATGCTCTGTATCAAGCTTTTTATTAGAGAAAGTTATCCCCGAAGGCACTTCAATGCTTAGTTTTATTGCCTCAAGACCATTCAAAGCCTCAAAAAGCTGAAGATAAACCGAAGGAAAACTATCACTCTGCTCATAACCTGCTAATCCGTCAATCAGTAAATCATTATGCTTAACGCTTGAAGGAAGGATAAAGCTTTTTGCTAAATCAATAATCTCAAGTTCAAGTTGAATTTGCTTAAGTTCTTGAATTAAACGCTCAAACTCTTCGGATAGTCGATATTCTAAAGTATAAACATAGAGGCAAATCTTCTTTTCCGTAATGCGAGATAGCTCTTTCGCAATAGCTAAAGCATAGCGACCATTCAGTCCTGAGCCTGCACAGATATGTATCGTTTGCCCTTTGATATGCCCCCATTTAAACTCCACTTGATTAGAGAACTCAAAGGCATAGTCCTCAACAAAACGCTGAAAACCTTGAGGCTCTTCTGCCAACTTTTTATAAAAGAATAACAGTTCATCTCTCTGGGATATAATGGGAAGCATAACAAATAAGCTATTTAGAAATTCTTAATCAAGACTGCCTCGTACAATCCCTCTACTAGATGATTTAATAAAATCTAAAACCAGCTCACGTTCTGGAGAGTCTTCAATTTCTTCTTCAAGAGTAGCTAGAGCTTGCGTATTGTTAAGCCCTCTTAGGTAGACAATACGATACATCTCGTTAATGTTGTAGAGCTTGTCATTATCAAAGCCACGACGACGCAAACCGATATTATTGATACCACAATAACATAATGGCTCACGACCAACGAGAATATAAGGAGGAACATCTTTCGTAATGCGAGAACCTCCCTGAACCATTACGTGGCAACCGATACGAACAAATTGATGAACGAGTGTACCGCCACTCACGATAGCGAAATCATCTACTTCTACTTCTCCTGCCAGTTGCGTTGCATTGCCGATAATTACATTATCTCCAAGCACACAATCGTGGGCAACGTGCGAGTATGCCATTAGTAGGCAATTCTTACCTACCACGGTTTGCTCCCTAGAAGCCGTACCTCTATTGACCGTTACACATTCACGCACTTGCGTGCCGTCGCCAATAATTGCAAGGCTTTTTTCGCCAACAAACTTCAAGTCTTGAGGAATTCCTGCAATTACAGCTCCTGTATGTATCGTACAATTCTTACCAATTCTAGCTCCTGAGCAAATAACAGCTCCTGATAGAATAACTGTTCCGTCGCCAATCTCAACGTTTTCCTCTACTACCGCAAAAGGACGTATCTCTACATTTTCCCCTAGCTTAGCATTTGGATGAACGCTAGCTAGAGGACTAACCAAAGTATTATTATTCATTCTAACTATCTATTTTTGGCTATTTGAGCAACCATTTCTGCTTCACAAACAAGAGTTTCTCCTACGAAAGCAAGTCCTCGCACGTTTGCAATACCTCTACGCATAGGACTTGTCAGACGAATCTTAAAGAGTAGTGTATCCCCTGGAACAACTTTCTTTCTGAACTTTACATTGTCAATTTTCAAGAAATAAGTTGAATAATTTTCAGGGTCTTCTACTGTCTTTAAGACAAAAATTCCTGCAACTTGAGCCATTGCTTCAATCTGCAATACCCCTGGCATCACAGGTTCATTAGGGAAGTGTCCTTGAAAAAACTCTTCGTTAGCAGTCATATTCTTGACACCAACGATATAATCTTGTCCACGCTCAATAATCTTATCTACAAGCAAGAATGGATAGCGATGAGGCAAAAGCTTCTTAATCTCCAAAACGTCTAACAGAGGCTCCTTATTAGGGTTATAGACAGGAGCTTGCGATTCGTGTAGCTTAATCTCTTTGCGAATCATCTTACCCATATCATTATTGATTTTATGCCCTGGGCAAGTCGCAATAATGCGTCCGCAAATAGGTCTACCGATAAGAGCTAAGTCTCCGATAACATCTAGTAACTTATGACGAGCAGGCTCGTTCGCATAGATAACAGGAGCATTATTTAGATAACCTAATTCTTTTGCTTCTTTTCGCTCTACTTTCATTACATCACAAAGCTTATTCATCTCGTCTTGAGACATCTCTTTGTCGTAAATTACAAGAGCATTATCAAGGTCGCCTCCTTTGATTAAGTTATTTGCCAATAAAGCTTCAAGTTCTCTAACAAAAACAAAAGTACGAGAAGATGCAATCTCTGTATCAAAGTCCTCTAACTTATCAAGAGATGCAAATTGATTGCGAAGTACATCAGAATCAAAAGCAATATGTACATCTACTCCGAACTTATCATCTGGCAAAAGCAAAAGACGAGATTGTCCGTCTTCACTCTTAACCTCCATACGCTCCTTAACGTAGTAGTACACTCTCTGCAAGTCTTGCTCAACAAGTCCTACTTCATCAATCTTTTTGATGTAACTGATAGAGCTACCTTCCAAGATTGGAATTTCAGGAGCATTCACCTCAATAATACAGTTATCAACGCCTTTGGCGTAGAGTGCTGCCATTGCGTGTTCAATAGTGCTAACGCTAACATCGCCTTTCTTGATAACCGTTCCTCGCTCTGTGCCTTGAACGTATTCCGAGAGAGCAGGGATTTCAGGCTGTCCTTCCAAGTCTATACGACGAATAACACGTCCCGTTCCTGCAGGAGCAGGGGAGAATGTAACGTCTATATTCAAGCCCGTATGCAAGCCTTTCCCAGAAAGGGTAAAGCTACTTGCTAAGGTTTTTTGCATTTCCATATATCTTAATCTTTATTGTTCTGTATTTCTTTCAATTCCTTTTCTAATTTCTTAACGGAGTCAAAAAGTTTAGGTAGCTTACGATTCATTACGATACCTTTCATTGCTTCACGAGCTTCTGTCGCAGGCGAACCAAACATTGTTTTATCACTAGCAATATCATTCATAACACCTGATTGAGCAGAGATTTGAACTCTATCTCCAATCTTCAAGTGTCCTGCTACGCCAACTTGACCTCCAACTTGACACCAAGCACCTGTCTTCGTAGAACCTGCCAAAGCGGCCTGTCCTGCAAAGACATTATTAGCTCCGACTTCACAGTTATGTGCAATCTGGACTAAGTTGTCAAGCTTCGTGCCACGACGAATAATTGTACTTCCCATAGCGGCTCTATCGACGCAAGTATTCGCTCCAATCTCAACGTTTTCTTCAAGAACGACATTACCAATCTGAGGAATTTTGTTATACCCCTCCAAAGTTGGAGCAAAGCCAAAGCCGTCAGCTCCAATTACTGCTCCCGAATGAATGATACAATTTTTACCAATATGTACACCATAATAGACACTTACATTTGGATAAAGAATTACGTTATCTTCAATAATAGCGTTACGCCCTACATAAACGTTGGGATAAATTTGTACACCCTTACCAATCTTAGCATTATCATCAATAAAAGCATTTGCAGCAATATAACAATCCGCTCCAACTTCTGCCGTTTCAGAAATAATCGCACGTTTATCAACGCCCTTTCGTTTTGGGGTTAATTGCTTTGCGACTAATTGTAGCAATTCTGCTAAAGCTGCATAAGGGTCTTCTACTCTAATGAGCGTCGTTTGGTAATCTTCTTTGGCTTTGAAGTCTTGATGAACCAAGACTGCCGAAGCTTTCGTTGTATAGAGATATTGCTCATACTTAGGATTAGCAAAGAAGGTCAAATCGCCCGCTTCGGCACTCTCTATTTTGCCAAAATTAGATAGTACAACTGTTTCATCTCCTTGAACAGAGCCTTTCAAAATCTGGGCAATCTCTTTCGCAGTAAATTTAATTGCTTGCATAATTTAATCTAAAATTAGTATTTATAAGCTCTCTATCAATTTATGCTGATACAGCAATTCTGACATCTGACGACGCAGTTTCTCTGCCTCTTCAGCAGCACGCATAGCGAAAGATTCCGTATCACCAGCATAAATAATACTACGAGAAGCATTAACTAGAAGTCCACATTGACTATTCAAGCCGTATTGAGCCACTTCTTCTAAACTTCCATTTTGAGAGCCAACCCCTGGAACAAGCAGGAAGTGATTAGGTACAATCAAACGCACACGCTCTAACATCTGAGCCTTAGTCGCTCCAATCACGTACATCAGTTGCTCATCATCTGCCCAAGATTTACTTATCCGTAAGACACGTTCAAAGAGATACTCTCCATTAGCATCTTGCATCATCTGAAAGTCTTCACTCCCTTCATTAGAGGTCAATGCCAAAAGAACCGTCCATTTATTAGGATATTTTAGTGTAGGCTGTACACTATCTGCTCCCATATAAGGCGAAATCGTCAGAGCATCAACCTTCAAATGCTCAAAGAAACTCTTCGCATATTGCTCCCCTGTATTACCAATATCCCCACGCTTAGCATCAGCAATAATCAACTGCTCAGGGTAATTCTGTTGCAAATAAAGGACTGTTTTCTCAAAAGATTTCATTCCGAACGAACCCATACTTTCGTAGAAAGCCAAGTTTGGTTTATAAGCCACACACAAATGTTGTGTAGCATCAATAATTGCCTTATTAAAGTCAAATAATGGGTCTTCGCTATTTTCCTTCAAGAACTGAGGAATCTTGCGAATGTCTGGGTCTAAACCAATACAAAGGAAGGAACGTTTCTTTTGTATCTCTTGAAATAATTCTTCTTTATTCATCTTGTATTTTTTTAGAAAAGCTTGCTTAATTACAGAGCTGCTTCTTTCATTCGTTCTATATTTTCAGCAATAATAAGTTCATCAATAATAGCTTGAATATCTCCTCCGACGATAGCGGATAAGTTATAAAGCGTTAGATTGATGCGATGATCAGTTACACGTCCTTGAGGATAGTTATATGTGCGAATCTTAGCAGAGCGGTCGCCTGTCGAAACCATTGTTTTACGTTTAGCTGCAATAGCTTCATTATGCTTACTTAACTCAATATCATAGAGCTTTGTTCGGAGCATCTGCATTGCAAGTTCTCTATTGGCAAGCTGAGTACGTGCTTGCTGACAAACAACCACAATACCTGTAGGCTTGTGCGTTAATTGTACTTTCGTTTCAACCTTATTCACATTCTGCCCTCCTGCTCCTCCTGAGCGTGATGTATGGAAGTCAATATCCGCAGGGTTAAGCACAACGTCTACATCTTCTGCCTCGGGCAGTACTGCCACTGATGCAGCTGATGTGTGGACGCGTCCTTGTGTTTCCGTCGCAGGAACACGTTGCACACGATGAACCCCACTCTCATACTTAAGCGTACCATACACATTATCCCCCGAAACAGTAAAGATAACTTCCTTATAACCTCCTGCTGTTCCCTCCGAAAGGCTTGTTACTTCTACTTTCCAACCTTTACTTTCGCAGTAGCGAGTGTACATTTTGAAGAGGTCGCCTGCAAAAATTGCTGCTTCATCTCCTCCTGTTCCGCCACGGATTTCCATTACAACGTTCTTCTCATCCTCTGGGTCTGCAGGAATTAAAAGCAATTTAATCTCTTCTTCAAGCGTAGGGATTGCCTCTTCTGCCTCTTGAACCATTTCACGAGCCATAGCACGCAGTTCTTGGTCGCTTTCAGAGTCCAAAGTTTCCTTACCTTCCTGTATATTATCCAGATAAGTACGATATTCACGTCCTTTGTCTAAGATACGTTCTAGTTCGCTATATTCTTTGCTTAGCTTCATAAAACGCTTCTGATCTGCAATAACATCAGGAGCTGTAATAAGAGTAGAAACTTCTTCAAAACGTATTTCTAGCCCTTCTATTCGGCTTAACAAATCATTTTCAGTTGCCATATATCTTTTTTCAGATTAGTAATTTAATTTGCCAAAAGGCGTTTTTAAGACTTAAGCAGATGCCTATCTTAAACGCAATTTATCTCCCACAGTAGGCACATATTCGGGAGATTTGTCATTCAACAAGTAAAGTGATTTCAGAAGCATACCGTAACGCTGAGCAATGCTATACATAGATTCGCCCTGCTCAACCGTATGCCATTTATAAGGTGCTTGTGCGACCTGATGCTTTGGCTCTAAATAGATAATAGAACCTATTCGTAGAAAAGACTTAAGCTCCAACTCATTATACTTTGCCAAACGAACAGCAGAAAGCTTTAATTCTTCAGCAAGAGAAGTAAAGCTATCGCCCTTTTCAACTAAAATGTAACGCAAACCAGAAGAAATAAATATCTGACGATAAGCCTTATTCTGTAAAACAGATTTCATTCTCTCGTCATCTAAAGGCGACATCCAAGAAGGGAAAGCTCCTCTATCAAATTGATACAATTCATAGCGTTCAATCAAATCAATCAAACTATTTGCATAAGTCTTACTACTTGCATAGTGAGCATTCTGCAATCCTCTTGCCCAAGCTTTATAATCCGTTGGTCGCAGTTCAAATAGTTCACGATAACGTTTTTTCTTCAAGAAGAGCGAATGGTCTTCAAAAGACTCTCGCCAATTCCGATAACTTCTAAAGCAATCATTATAAGTATCATCTCGCTTATAAGTACGCTCTCCATACCAAGATTCAGAACATTTAATACCAAAGTGATTATTATGCTCACGAGCCAAAGAACTCTTTCCCGAACCTGTTTCCAAAACTCCTTGTGCTAGAGTGATACTAGCAGGAATACCGTGTCGCTCCATTTGACGAACAGCTTCGGTATAATAGGCTTTTATATATTCTTTCTGAGGAGCGTATACTTGCGTTTGCCGAATCCGTGGCTTTTGTCTTACAGAACAAGCAATAAGCGGAAAGAGACAAATAAAAGCTCCTAAAATATATCTTAATTTTAATATCTTCATAACGACCAATCTCTTTTTATAGATTTACAATCTCTACAAAAATACAAAATAAAAACTCAATATAAGAAAGCACAGCTATTTATAGCTAGAAACGAACTCCTAAACCATACTCAAGAGCTTCTGCCGAACCTAAATGGACCTTAACAGCAAGCGTCATCAGTAAATGCCTGTTGATTAAATAATTTGCCCCAACTCGCTGATAAATAGATTTCTTATAATGAGTGGGATTATAAACATAATAGCCAATCTGTATGGGAACGGAAAAGCGATGAAATACCAAATCGTGTCCAATAAAGACCCCCACACGCTTAGAGCTATGGTCTCCTTTTCCCGATGCCTCAAGCTCGTGCTTCAAAAAATCTGACACAAAATAATCACATCCAAATTGGATACGACTTTTCTTGCTCAAACGCTTATCTGCATAAAGAGAGAATGTGTAGAGCTTATCATAACCTGTCCTTGAAGTATTTTCATTCATACCTCCTCTAGCAATAAAGTTATAATGTATCTGCTTATCTAACAGCTTACTTTCTCCACTTGTTATAAACTTTTCTTGCTCCGCCAAAGCATAATTCAAGCCAATATGCCCAAACCAGCTATTCAAACCCCTATTTTCTAACTTAATTTTACCATTAGAATAATGAGTAAAAGAAACTCCTGCTTGCCAACCTAAACCTTTCCACAAGTTCTCTTCTTTCCATTGCAAAGAAAACAAAAAGCCATTAGACAAGGTCGAAGTGATAAAGATATTCTCTGGATTATCCGCCACATCAAAAGGATTAGTTGAAAAAGAGAAGCCGTCGGCGATTTTCATTGCGAGCCTCCGCTTAAAGAAAAAATGTGTATAATGAAACATCAAAGAATAAACATCCCCAAGAAAAGCTTGATTATTCCTCTGATAGACCAAAGACAAACCATAATTAGGATAATTATAAGTTCGTTCCCATTCTTCATTGCCCAGAGTTTGCTTATTCAAGCCTAAGACAAATACCTTTGTATTCCCCTCATTACCAACAAAATAATCTTGATAAGGGAATACCTTACCCAAGTGATAATTAAAGTCTATATTATAAGGCGAAGCCTCTTTCTGAGCAAAACTCGCATCAACAAATAAGCAAAAAGACAGTAATAATATAAATTTAAATCTAAAACTCATATATTTATCCTTAAAATTTCAAGTAAATATACAAAAAATAAAAGTATACTTAAGCAAAGTAGCACAAGCGTATCAAAAGTATATTTCCCAAAGTTTCACTTATTGACAAAGTCCAAATAGCACAAATCAGCTTCCCTACGGGGGCAAAATGCGCTCGCATTTTGTATTCTGCAACAAATAAATTCTAAAAATTACCGCCTTATCCCTTAGCTTTTTCCTCGCTCAAATATCACCAATCGCCCTCACAGAGGGGTTTATTTTCCTGTCTAAATACGACAAATCGGAACAGCCACAGGCTATTTTATTAAACACTTAATAATCAGGCTTATACAAGGACTTAATTTTGTTAAAAAAATTTCCCCGAAAACTTTCAAAAGTTTTCCGTGTAATTTGAAAAAGTTTCTGGGAAAACTTTTTTGACTATTCCCACATACTTCCCAAACTTAAGCGAATGCCACAAATCGGAACTCTCGGAAGTTATCCCCCAAAAGTGTCTTTATAGCTTATGATAAACTATTGGAGGATAAAAAAAGAGCGTAGCCAAATGACTACGCTCTCTTATATCACTAATGAAAGAAGGTGAATTAAAGCTCAAAACCTAGACCAAACATAAACAAGTCAACTCTCTCAATGTCAAAAGTCTTTTGGTAAGAAATATTAAACTTAACACCTGCGTATTTCAAGCCAAGTCCCATAGTCAGACGAGAGCCTTCACGCTGTGCATATTGATATCCAAGACGTGCCGAAACTAAATCCATAAAGCTATATTCAGCCCCTGTATTAACTTGAAGTCTCTCTCCTCCTTTCGGCATAAAGTAACGCATAGATAGACCATAAGTAAACTGATGCTCTTTACTTAGCTTCATAGAATAATCTCCTCCCAACGAAAGAGAAGCAGGCAAATCATAAGATATTCCTGTATTATTAAACTTAACAGGCTTACCAAAATCCTGCAAACGAAGCCCCAATGTTAACAATGAGTTATTTTGAAGTTTCTTTTGATACCCTAAGCCAACAGAGAACATAAGCCCCTTAGCTTTCTTGTTTCCCACGACATTCTCTCCATAGCTTCCTGTAGCAAAAGCAACTAATTCAGGAATTACTTCAAAAGCATAACCGAAGTCCGTCGTCCAATTATAAAAATCAGAACCACTAATAGGTAAACCATTGTAACGTCCTCCAGCAAAGATAGCGTGGCGATGTCCTAACTTATAAGCTGTAGAGAAATTATACTGCTTTAGACGACCGTCTGAACTATCAGGATAGAACTCTGTGCTGAAATCCACACTAAACTCTTTATTTGAGAAAACAAGAGCCGAAGGATTGGTATAGAGATACATCTCATCAGTATTGCCAAGCGTAACATTACCCATTCCTGCACTTCTTACACTGCTAGGAGCCTCTACAATACTAAAAATACGACCTTGACCTTGAGCAAAACTACTAATAGGAAATAGCAGACATACTACAAGTGATAATAATGATATTCTTTTCATAATTTTCTATTAGTTCTTAATGAAAGTACGCTTGCTTGTCGTACGGTCTGTTTTAACAATCAAATTATATGCAGAAGGGACTAGTCTATCAACACTTAGCATAATCTCCTTTGTCTTAGGGTTTGTGTCAAGCATCTTTTCAATAAGTGTCTCTCCTCGTAGCGAAGTAACTATTACTTTTACGCCTTTTACATTTTGAGTAAAGAGCAAATTGATATAGCTATGTGCCACTTTTGGATAAACATCTTGCAATGCAGCCTCTCCTTCCAACATAGATTTTACTTGAATTAGAACCGTAGACAGAACTGAGCCTCCCTTATTGCTTAACTTAGCTATAATTGTTGCCGAACCACTTTCTTTGGCTTCAACAACTATTTCATCGCCCTTAAGAACTGCTTTTGCAACCTTTTCGTTGTTAGACTGAAGGGAAACAACTAAGTTTTCAACAGAAACATTACCTAAATCAAACAAATCTGCAATTTTAACCGCAGTAGGCTTATTTAGTGTTAATGCAAGTGGTTTCTCTTTAGCAAGCTCTCCACTCTTAGAAGCGATAACTTTATATCTAACCTCTTGAATGTTTACACCTCCTAGGTTATCCTTTAATTCTATATTGAAAACGAATTCTCCTTGCATCAAGACATCAATCAACATCTCAAGATTATCATCCTTTCTTGTAACAGAAACTCCCTTAGGCAAAGCAGGCGTGATGAACTCCCAAGTCTGTCCTTCGTCCTCGTCTTCTACCTTGAATGAATAAGTATAGAAAGGCTGATTATCTGAGATTACAATACCTCCTTCAGGGAAATTGACAATCTTAGGTAATTTATTTTCTTTTGTCTTAAAGCTAAGCTGAACCTTCTCAGACTTATTGCCGTAGCTATCACGAGCAATTAGCACAACAGTATATTCTGTATTAGACTGTAACTTACCAAAGCCACAATCAAGCCAAGCACCGAGAGCTTTATCTCCAGTATAAACAGTGGTAAATAGCGGAGTCGAATCATCAACCTTATTTCCTTGCTGAATATAGACATCATAAGCATAAGCTACTCCTGTATAAGCATCATCATCCTTTGAAACCTTCCACTGAATTCTTGCGTCGTAGTACTCAAGTTCTTTAGTTTCTAGATTTTGAGCTTCTTGTGGTGCAATAGTTTCAATCTCAGCCTCCAAAGCACGAGCAGCGTCAATATACCCTGCACCAATCTTACCTCTAAACTTAGGATTTACTTCTTCGTGGTCTTTTGTCTTAACTGCAGCAAGCAAACGCTTTCTAAGTTCATCAGCTTTGAAGCCTCTACCTTTACCTCCAAAATGTGAGACCATTAAAGCAGCAATACCTGTAACGTGTGGCGTAGCCATAGATGTCCCTTGAGCATAAGCATAACGTGTATAACCTGGGTAAACAAACTGCTTAGCCGCAAAGCCTCCTTGATCAGGCTTACCAAACCACATTGCCTCAAAAGAAGCTGGGACAGTACTTAAGATACCACCATTCATATCAGAACCAAGAGGTGTTATTCCCCCTGGAGCTAAGATATCAACCCAATCACCAGTATTCGTATATTTTGCAAGTTGGAATGTTGAAGTAAACGAGCCAACAGCAATTACCTTATTATAGAAAGCTGGCATTACATCAATATCTTTCTTTCCGTCATTACCCGAAGCAACAAGGACAACACCGCCTTCCATCTCTGCTTCAGGGTCTGGGCTACCATCAGGTTTATGACCAGCGTTCTTGATGAAGTAGTCAATACCACCTTTCATCACTTTAAAGTCATCTTTTTTTGCCTCTACATAGAGTTTATTGTCATTAAAGCCTGTAGCAGAGAAACCCCAAGAACAATTAGCCACAACAGCTCCGTGGTTAGCCGCCCAAACAAAGGCTTTCATAAAGTCAGCTGGCTTACCAGACCTCGCGTGTCCATAGGCATCGTCTTCCCCAAAAACTTGACAGCTCATCAAGCGAACACCAGAGTCCTCCGTACCATCACCACCAGCGACACCACCGCCGCCTTCGCCGTTGTTGTTGCGAGCCGCAACAGTCCCTGCTACGTGCGTGCCGTGATAGCCAGCTTCAATAGAACTATTATCATCAACAAAATCGTGTCCGTGCTCCCCTTGTTTACCTGTCCAAATAGAAGCCTTTAGGTCTGGATGCTCAAGGTCAATACCAGAGTCAATAATCGCTACAACTACTTCTTTGCGACCTTTAGTTATATCCCAAGCCTTAAAGAGGTTGATGTCTGCCCCCTTGACAAATATATCCCCAAGAGCATAACCAGAGTTGTTTTGATAATGCCACTGCACATTAAGCAATGGGTCATTATAACCATTATAGCCATCATTGATTGGAGAAGCAACATCAGCTCTAAATCTATCACCACCTTGGTAAGGCGTATAGAAAGGCTTAATAGGAGCTAATTTCACAACAGGACTTGCTACTTCTACAGCTTCATTAGTCAATAATTCCTCAGCGACCTTTTTGACATCAGAAGCTTTGTCAAATTCAACTTCATACCAAAGATCAAGACCTTCACGCTTAATGGCTTCAGCCCATTCACCCCACATTTCCTGTCCCTTAGGACTTTCCAAGTCAAAGATTGGCTTAAATTGAACATCTGTCCCAGCAAGTGTTTCTGATGTAGCCCTAATAGCACGAAGCCCTTCTTGAGGTTGTTGCCCGTCTTTAAACTTAACATAAGCCATTCCTTCAAAATAAGGACTTTCTTCCTTTGGTTTAGCTTGCTCTTGTTTAATGCCAGTATCCATATCTGACATTACATCATCTTTACAGGCTGTCAAGACAAGACTTGAGAGCAGTAAGAATGAGCCTACTTTATATAGAAAATTTCTTTTATTCATTGTAATAATATCTTTATTTAGAAATCTAAATACTATAAACTAATCCTCTTTAAGAGCAATCTTAGTTCTATAATAATCAAAGGTCGTTTTATCTTTACCTTCCACACGCCCTGCTCCTATATCAATAAATTCTTTGTCTTGTGTTATATCTGTCTCGCTAAGACCACGCCACAAAGTAATCCAACTAAACTCTTGACGAAGCACATCATAGCCTTTCTCTCTGGCTAAGCGTCCAACTCCCTTCTTAAGGATATCAAAGCCACCACCATCTCTATCTAAAGAATAGTTACGACCATTATATATCACATAGCAACGACCAAATGAACCAGCTAATTCCTCTTCTCCAGAAAGGAATCTAGAGTCTCCTGTCTCATCAACACCGGGATAATTGAAGGAATAAACAACGGCAAAGAGTGTTCCATCATCTTCTGAAGGGGTCTTTGGCTTAAATGCTAATGTTGCATATTTAACTGCAGGGTAAGCAGTATTAAGCTTTGTAAACTCACTATCAGTATCAACTTCCATTCCTTGCGACTCCTCATAGGCAATGATTTGCTCTAACTTATAAGTAGGATCGTCCATTCTTGAGGTATTACGAACAGGGAAGTTAGTCATTTTTCCGTTCTCTACTTCAAGTTTATTACTTGCCAATTTACAGCTAATAAATGGACCTTTATCACGATTATTAAATTTAGCATCATCGCCATTATACAAGATATAGATGTGCGTATTATCAGCTTCTTCCTTGTAATAAGCAACAGTTGCTTTACCAAAGAAAGAATTATAACTAGGTAGGCTTCCAACCCTAAAACCTTTATAAACCATTGCCTCTCTAAACACATCTTCATCAAAACGTTCTTCTTTTGGTCTAAGGAAAATCGTACCATCAAAGAGCTCATTATTGACTCCGCGATCAAAGCCATAGATAGTCATTCCGACCTGTTCACCACTATTAGTAACTGCCATATACTGCTTATCTCCAGGATCGCCTACAGGCCAGAACTTTTTATCATACTCCAAATCACGAGTATGCCCAAGCTTAGCTTCTTCTTCAAGAACCTTTGAACGAAGCGTGTTCTCAGGGAAGAAGATTGGATCGCCAAACTGCACCCAACCTGCCTGTGTGATATTGAGTCTCAAATGCTTGTTTCCTGCAGATATATAGAGCGAAGTCTTTCGACTTGTGCGAAAGTTCTCATCGGTTTTCTTAAAATCCTTAACAGATAGCTTAAGTACCTTGTTTTCAAGGTCTCGTTTCCATTCCAACCAAGGAACATTGTCCAAAGCCTGGACAGTCCAATCATTAGTATTAGTGCGAAGCTGTATTTGAATTGTTTCAGAATCTTTCTTGAAGAAGTAATTCTTCTTTACGCCATCAAGCTCTATAATAGCCCCTGCACCATACTGAGTAATTAGATAAGTCTTTTTAGCATTACCTGAGACTACCGTAAACTCTGTAGTACGCTTACCTCCATTAAACTTCTTTGCAGTAACGACAACTTTATCGCCGACCTTCTTTATATCTACCCACTTTTCGTAGGAGCCTTCAACGATAGACCAAGCAGAACCGTCTGTTGCAGTAATCTTGAACTCTTGACTTTCTCCATCTTCCTCAAAAGTCAATGCATTAACATCACTTTGCAAAGAAGTTAGCGTACTTTCCTCTATGAAGTCTTTTTTACAACTTCCGAGCAAAACCGCAAGAGAAAGAACTCCTAATAATATATTTCTTTTCTTCATAATATCTATTGTTTCATCATTCAAAATAAAGACTACCAGCCTTTATTCTGAACGATATTCTTATTAACTTTCGTTACTTCATTGTAAGGGAATGCCCAAACGAATTTATAGTTGTTAGCTTCAATCTTCAGCTTTGTATAGTCGTGAATTGAGAAGAAGTCCTTTGAGATTAAGTAATCCTTGCCATAACCTTCTAAACTTTTCACCTTTATTGTTCCTTGTCTTGGGCGACCGTCAAAACCTAAATGCCAACGACGCAAGTCCCAAAGACGGAAACCTTCGTAAGCTAGTTCCCTTGCTCGCTCATCTTGAATTGCTTTTTCTAGCTCATAAGCCATAGCTGTTACAGGAGCTAAACCACGTGAAGCTCTAAGCTGATTAAGATAATCACGAGCCTTGTCATTATCTCCTACATTATAAGCTGCCTCCGATGCAATCAAATACTGCTCTGCAATGCGGAAAGGCTTAGGAGCTTGCACTCCATTAGGCAAATACCCCCCCCAAGCAAGAGCTTCAACTGTTTTATATTTAGGATTTCCCTTGAACTTTGCAATGACATAAGCCTTAGCTGTTTTCATAGTCTTTGACCTCGTTAGCCAAGTCTCCTCAAAGTAAGCTGGAATACGTCTATCCTTGCTATTCTTAACATCAAACAACTCATAAATAACTTTACCTGTTGGTAAATAAGGCGGATTATTTACATTCGCTCCATTAAGGATATTACTAAAAGTTCTCCACTCATATAAGTCAGCACCATATAGGTGAATAGGATTTGGCAATTCATCAGGTTTACTAATGAATGGTTGCCAGATTTGCTCAACTCCACTATCAAGGTTCCACATTTGCACAAATGGATTTCCAAATCCTGGAGGGTCAATCTCTCCTACTGCCAAAGCAGGGATTAGTGGATAGCGATTTGATGCAATCAAATCTTCAGCGTCTTTTAGAGCTTCTTTCATCTTATCCATATAGAGATAAACTCTTGCACGAAGAGCCTTTACAAGGTCTGTACTAATCTCTTGATTGCCTTGCCCTACAGGGACAGAAACCAATAGTTTCTCAGCCTTAGCAAGGTCAGAAAGTATAAGACCATAAATCTCGGCATTTGTTGCACGAGGCTTCTTATCCAAAGTAAAGGCTTGCGTCTCCATTGGCACACAAAGGTCTGTGTCCGCTGTAGCTTCTTGGTAAGGGACACCCCAACGTAAAGCTAAGTTAAAGTAGTAATACGCACGAGTGAAGTATGCATTACCAAGAAAAGCATCAAGCTCCTTCTTTTGACTCTCTTTAACCGTCAATGTTGGTATTTTGCTAATAACAATGTTTACATCAACAAGCCAAGCATAGTAATTCTGATAGAAACGAAAGAAACTACCATCAGCTCTTGATGTCCAGCCGTGAAGCGTAGCATACTGCCCAAAACAATCATTAAGCATATCAGCTTGCACCTCCTGAGGTAAGATATACTCTCCTCCTAAGACCCGTCTAAAATTAACATACAAACCATTATTCCACTTCTTTGCATCGTCAAAGCTCTTGAAAGAATCTTCAAGAAGAATTAGTTCTTTCGGATCTCTATCTAAATTACAGCTCTGAGAGAGCGTCATAAAGCTAATTGCTAAAGCAAATATCTTAATTATATTTTTCTTCATATTCATCGTATTCTTTATTTAGAAATTAAGCTCAAGACCGAAACTAAACTGCTTTGTATTTGGGTTACCTCCTAAATTATCGCTAGGGATTTCGGGATCACTACCTCTATATTTTGTAAAGGTTAGCAAATTACGTCCAGTAAAGTAGACCTTAGCTCTCTTGAAAACTTTAAGTTTCTCCAACTGTTTCTTTGGTATTCTATAACCAATTGTCAAGTTCTTCAGACGCATAAACGAAGAGTTTTCAAGCATTTTAGTATCTTGATAAGTACTCTCGTGGTTATTGCTACGAACATACTCAAGGGAAGGGAACTCCGTTACATCTCCAGGCTCCTTCCAATAATCAAATAGGTTACGTGAACCATTCCAGTTCCCATTTTTATCTCTAATACGTTCATCATTCTCAAACTCTCTCTTATCTAATGAAAGTGTATGCTTATCAAATTCATAAGAGAAGTCAGCATTCATATAGAAGCTACGCCAATAAGCATTCAATCCCCAACCACCAGTAAATGGAGTACCAACAGCAATACCTGTATTTTGTTCCAGTTGAGCTGAATACTCTGTAGATAGAGCACTATCATCTTTTCTTGTTTGGGTCAAATCCTTAGCAGGCTTATACCACTCTGGCTTACCTGTCTGTGTATTTACTCCTTTATATATAGGTAAGTAATAAGTAATAGGCTGACCAACCACATAACCTTCATAACCATTAAAGAATTTAGTTTCATCGCCATAAAGCGAAAGCAATTTATCTTGATTGTAGTTGAAATTGATATAAGCAGACAAGCCATAGTCTTTGCCTCTTAGAGCATCCCACTGAAGTTGCAAGTCAATACCTCGATTTTGATAAGTACCACCATTAGTCATAATCTTATCAACCCCCTTTGACATCGGAATTTCTCTGTCAAAGTGCATATCCTTCGTGAGGCGGTTATAAAACTCCAAGTTAAACTCAAGCTTATTCCACAAACGCCCCTTAAGACCAAGCGTCAGTTTTGTTTGCTTTTCCCAAGTTAAGTCTGGATTACCAAATTTATAAGAACCTAAGCCTATAGATCCCTTTTTCTGACCATTTCCTCCAACATAGAAATTATTCACATTTGACGCTACAGGTTGTCCTTGCGTACCATAGCTACCCTTAACATCTAAGCTTGTTAGCCACGCAACATCTCTTAAGAATTTTTCTTTCTTAGCCTTCCATAGCAAACCAACAGACCAGAAAATACCACTTCTATTCTTTTCTGAAAAAGCAGATGTTCTATCATTACGCAAAACTAAATCTACAAAATAACGCTCCTTAAAGTCATAAGAAAACTGAGAAAAGAAAGATAAATTAGCAAAAGAACTCAATTCTTCTGCAACATTCTTGTCCTTTGTTAGGTGCGAAAGTAGGGATAGTCTATCATCGCTTAATCCTGTTCCCAAAGCATTGACACCACCTCCATTAGTATCTAAATACTCTTGTCCAAGAAGGAAAGTAAAACCATTGCGTCCGATATTAAAGTTGTAAGTCGCTGTATTTGTTGTTGACAAACTAATTGTCTTACCAAAACCACGGAAAGCACTTCCTACACCATTACCAGCTTCAAAGCTTGGCAATGTTCTCTTTGTTATGTCTCTAAAGCTAAAATCAACACCAACAAGAGAGCGAATCATTAGATTCTCAATCGGTCTAACCGTTATCGTTGCATTAGTTGTAACCAAAGCACTCTCATCACTTGCAGGGTGCGTTTCAATCATATGCTTAGGCGAAACAAGGTTAAAGGCTGGATTGTAATTCATCTCTTCACCTGTCTCTGGGTCGTAAGGAGAGAAATAAGGCGAGTTCAGAACAGCTAGTCCACCCCCACTTCTATTACTTCCACTAAAAGGAGAGGTTCTTGACTTATCATAAGAGATAGAAGTATTCAACGTTAAATCAATATACTTATTTAACTTAGAATTAAGGTTGATACGTCCAAAAGCTTTCTTATAGCTTGAGCCTGCTTTCAATCCATTTTGGCTCAAAGCTCCACCTGAGATATAATAGTTCAACTTACGTGTTCCTCCTGAAATAGAAAGGTCAGCCGTGTACATAGAGGCAGGCTGATAAACGTATTTATACCAAGAAAAGTCTCTTCCTCGGAAAAGTCCCTTTTGCAAACGATCTAATTGAGGTTTTGTGTAAATGCCCGTCTCTTCATAATAACGAAGCAACTCGTCTGCTGACATCAACTGATCAAAGTAATCTGTATTTGCTAGCGTAGAGACACCATATTGTGTACGGACAGAGATATTAGCATCTCCTTCAGAAGAGCCTCGCTTAGTCGTAATATAAATCACTCCATTTGCCGCTCTCGCTCCATAAATTGATGTAGCAGCCGCATCTTTGAGGAACTGCATACTCTCAATATCATTAGGGTTCATAGCACGAATATTACGAAGAGATGACGGCACGCCATCAACAAGAACGAAAGGAGCTGACACTCCTCGGAAAGAGCCTTGTCCGTGCAGTTTAATCTCTAAATCTGCAGAAGGTTCACCTGAAACAGATGATATTTGCAGACCACTGACCTTACCTTGAATGGCATCCAGAGGATTCGCTACTGGCTGATTAGCAAGTGCGTCTCCCTTAACCTTAACCACTGAAGCCGAAGTATTGGCTACCTTACGAGGCATATAACCAACAATTACAACGTCATCAAGTTTTGTCTGCTCTGGCTTCAGCGTTACTTTCATATTTTTGCTTGCAAGCAATTCTATCGTCTTGTAGCCAATATAACTAAACCTTAGTTTAGCTCCTTTCTTGACTTTCAACTTAAAATCGCCGTCAAAACCAGTAACAACACCAATCGTTGTCTTTGGCACCATTACCGTTGCACCGATAATAGGCATACCCGTTTCATCTTTAACGACACCGCTAGCCTCAAAATCCTGCCCTTGTGCAAAAGCAGGGACGAAAGCAGAAAGCATCAAAAAAAGTAAAACAAGACTACTAAAAAATCTTAGTTTAATCTTCATAAATCCGTCTATTTATTATATATTTCTTTACCAATTAGATACTATATATTATGATAATTCAGTCTCAAAGATAAGAAAAATCTAAGACTAAACAAATTAAATTCCTATTTTGCAGGTAGTATTTAGCCACAAAAGGACATAAAATAAATCAGGCGTACCACTCTTGGTACGCCTGATTTCCCCGAAGGTTCTAAATAAAAATCTTATGGATTAGAATTTATACGACAAGCCAATACCAAGCACTTGACGGAACTGAACTCGTGGTGCCATTACATTATCTTTTAGAATTTTAATATCATCATCGTAAACTAAGTTAGTTGTCAGTGTAGCAGACATATACTTATTCAGTTTAGCTGCAATCATCACATCCCAATTCACATCGATATTACCGAAATCGTGCGTATAAGCAGTAAAGAGCGTAAGCTTTGTTTGGAAAGTTACATTCTTAAAAAGCTCTTGATTGTAGTTGGCAACAATCGATGTACCAAGCTCAGCGACGAACTTATCTCCTTTCTTAACGCCAAACATACCAGCATCAGAGAGCGTTTTATCTAAGACAAAAGTCATCTTTCCTGCTACAGGAGAGAATAGCAAAGAGAAACTATCATTAGGCTTATAGTCCAAACCCGCAGAAAGCGTCAAATAAGCAGGAGCCATAAAAGTAGAGATAGGGTCTTCTCCGTCAAGCTGAGCCTTAGCACTCTTATATCCATTTGCAAATTGCGTTAGGAAATCCCCCAAAACAGAGAAATTCATCTTTTGAGCAATAGCACGACCAAACTTTGTTGTTAGGTTAAGCTTATCCAAGTTCTTCTGCCACTTATTGCTCTCTGTATAAGTCTGTCCAAAGTCTGCAACAAGGCTATTATCCCAGCTCCAAACGTCTTTCTTATAGTTAGCCGAGCCATTGAAATAAACATTCCAAGCAACAGAGTTTTCACCCCCAGAAGCCCAATTAGTCAGAGAAGTCTGAGCAAGATTAACCCCTGCAACAGCTTTATAATTCCAATCTTTCTTTTCTACGGGCTTATCTTGAGCCAAAAGGCTTACGCTTGAAACAAAAGCAACAGCCAATACCGATGTAATCTTCTTAATCATTATTCTTTAATACTATTTAAAAATTAACGCCGACAAAGATAATAAAAAATAAGAAGTTCTGCTATTTCTAGCACATTCAGCGAAGAGATTAAGACCTTAGACAAAAAAATAACGGAAATATCATAATAATACTTCCGTTATATTATAAGAGGTTCCTGGCGGATTCGAACCGCCGTCAACGGTTTTGCAGACCGGTGCCTAACCACTCGGCCAAGGAACCTTTTCTCTTTTCGTATGCAAAGAAACGACTTTATTTTGAATTTTCCAAATTACAAGCCACTTTTCCCCAAAAACTTTTCCAAGTTTTTGGGAAGACTTTTTTAACAAAAGCAACTTAGTTATAAGTGTTTGATAAATAAGAAATTAAAAACAGCTTAAGATTACAATCTTAAGCTGTTCTGATTTGTGATATTTTCCCCGCTGAGAAGCGTGTGATATTTAGTGACGAAAGACACTTAGTGAAGGGTCGGTAAACTTCCATTTGATGTTTGCTCCGTCAAGAATGGTGTGGAAAAGCATATCCGTTCTATAAGATTTATTTTTGTTCATCTCTGCAGAGCGAACTCGCTCAGGGTATAACTGGCGATATTCATCAGAAAACCAAAACAAACAAGCAGGATTGTGAGCTTGCTCAACCTCATTAGCGTGCAACCAATGCCCGCCCTCGCCAAGAGCTTCTCCGTGGTCTGAAAGATAAATTAACAAAGCATTCTTACCTTTCAGTCGCTCAATAACTTCACTTATAAAATAATCCGTAAAAAGAGCTGTATTATCATAGGAATTTATCATTTCCTCCGAGGTGTTAGAGCTAACAATACGACTCTTTGCCGTAGGCTGAAACTCTTCAAACTCCTTAGTATAATGAGCGTTATAATACCAATGCGAACCAATAGTATGCAGAATAATCACTTGACCATTACTATCCCCCTCCTTCAATACATTATCCAAATGAGGCAATAAATCTTTATCCGTCCACTTATCAAAAACATAAACCGACTTATTAGCATTGGCATAAATAAGACTATCGCATTCCTTCATAAAATAGATAAAACTCTTCGACGAGCTTTGATTAGCCAGCCAATAAGTACGATAATTCAGGCGATTAAATAGTTCAATAAAAGACGGCTCAAGCATAGCACGCTCGGGGTGTAAGCTGTCGGCTCTCGTCAGAATATGTGGCAAACTAGCATTCGTATAAGTTGCTTCGGAATAGATATTCGGATAAGAAATAACGTTCTCTTTACTAAGGCGAGGGGTCGTTTGCCGTGGATAACCATTCAGAGCCAAATGGTCTGCCCTTAGGGTTTCGCCCAATATCAAGACGACCAAAGGACGTTCTCCCAAGCTACTTAATGCCCCTCCCAAACTCGGACGCATCATCTTTGCTTCTTGATAATTATTTAGATATTGATAAGGAACGGCAACAAGATTTAGAGGAATACGCTCAATGCTTGGACGCCTAAGAGGATAATAACTTAATAGAGCAATTCCCAAGCCTAAAGCCAAAATACTTCGCACAAAAAGACGCTTAGACTTCTGCCTTTCCATTCGCTTAAAGCGGTAATAGACAAAGGCAAGAGAGACAAGCAAGCTAATCAACAAAAGGATTATCAGTTGCACAGAGATTAGCTCCAAACTAGTCCGCAAGTCATTATCAAGACTTACATCAATAATCATCGTTGTCAAAATCGTCCCTGTCGTATAGCGAAAGTAAGCTAAAGCAATAGAAAGCAAACTGATGAGCGGATAAAGAACCGCAAAAATATATTTATTGAGCGAAAGCAGATAGAAGAAAGGAAGATTAACAAGCATTATGACAGTCCATTGAGTGAAAAGCACAAGCATATCTCGCAAGTCTCTATAAGGAGCTGTAATAAAATCGGAAGACGTCGCAGTCAGCCCAACAAACAAAAGCGAAGCAAGGCTAAACAACAGCAATTTATAGTCTACTTGATGCTTTCGGAGATGTCTTTTTATTCTATCTATCGTCATAAACACTTGTCTTAACATTCATAAATCCCTCAGCAAAAGTAGTAAATCTTTCCTCAATAATATGTCTATCAATCCTTTTATATAAGTAAAACCAAGAGTTGAGACTTCAGTTATAGAACTATAATATATATTTAAACAAATTATAATATATATTCTAGCAGATTATAATATATATTCTAGTAAATTATAATATATACTTTAGCAAAGTATAATATATATTCTAGTAAATTATAATATATACTTTAGCAAAGTATAATATATATTCTAGTGAAATTACACTATACTGTTTTATTATTATACTATATAGTATTGGGAGAAAACTGACGACAGATTTGTTTTAGACTGATGTTAGTTTGTTCTAAATAACTTATCTAATACCGAAACTTAGTGCATAAAAAAATAGAGACTGTGCCTTAACGACACAGCCTCTATTAAATAAATTAGCTCTTAGATGTTTACTTCTTGCCGAAGAGACGAGCAAAGAAACCTTTCTTTTTCTTAGGCTCTTCCCCCTTTAAGACAAGTTCGTCAAGCAAACGTGGACATTTACCCCACTTATCAATCACGAACAAAACGTAACGAATATCTACTGAAATTGTACGTTGTAATTCAGGTTCGAACTCAATATCACCACTCATTGCTTCCCAATTGCCGTCGAAAGCAAGTCCGATTAGTCGTCCGTTCTTGTCAAAAACAGGACTTCCTGAGTTTCCTCCTGTAATGTCATTATTAGAAAGGAAAGCTACGTGCATTGCTCCATTCTTATCCGCCCAACGACCAAAGTCTTGATTAACTAAAAGCTTATGGAAGTCTGCTTTTAGGTCAAACTCAGTATCCTTTGGCACGTACTTCTCAAGAATACCCTTAGTCGTTGTATAATAACGATAAGTAGCTCCGTCTTGAGGCTCATAACCGCCAACCTTACCATAGCTCATACGCATTGTGAAGTTCGCATCGCTAGGCATTGGACGCTCAGGGTCTTGCTCTTGACGACCTGCGAAATACAGACGATTGCCTCGGTCAATAATCACTTGATTAGCCTCAACATCGCCTTTAATTGCACGATACATATGGTAGAAAGCTCCAATCAAAGGAACGGCAGGGTCAGTCATCATACGTTCAGACAACGTGCCATTCTGATAAGCTTCCATTACCTTTTCCTTATATGGGACGATACTTGCAGAGAAAACCGCCTTAGCATAAGCCTTCAAATCGCCGTCATACTTATCAACTTCGCCAAAGATTTGCTGAGCTTCTTCCTTTGTAAAGTTCTTGCGAATGATTTCAAGCATAGCAGGAAGCACCTTTTCGTCTAGGCTAGGAACGTAATCTTTATAAGCCTTGTTTAGCTCATCAAGGAACTTTTGCTTAGCTGTTTCGTCAGTGCTGTTCGCTAGACCGAAGACCATATTCCCAAGCTTAACGAGTTCCGTTCCACCATAAAGCGTTTCAAAAAGATAAGTCAGCTTACGTTTTGCTTCGCCTGATGCCTCATAAGCCTTTTGCATTTCAGACAAAACGTCTTTATACTTTGGACGGCTGTCTGCCCAACTTTGGAAACGAGCTTCTTCCGCTTGCTTACGCTCAAGAACGTGAAGCTTCTTAATGCCTCGGTTCATACCGATAGAGTTCTTCCAATAGTTCGCACTATGAGCGTACTTAGTTGCATACTTAATGCGTGTATCTTGGTCAGCGTCCATAGCCTTACGCCAAATCGCTTGCTTAGCACCACGAGCTTCGATACGAGGAGCGTTTTCGTTCTGCATCATATTCTTAATACCAAAAGAAGGGATATAACGCTCAGTAGAACCTGGGAAACCAATTGTCATCGCATAATCATTTGGCTGAATGCCCGCAGTAGAAACTTCTGCACTGCTGACAGGTGTGTAAGGTACGTTATCCTTGCTGTAGTCCGCAGGCTTATTATCCTTGTCGGCATACACACGGAAAACAGAGAAGTCCCCCGTATGGCGAGGCCACATCCAGTTGTCTGTATCGCCGCCAAACTTACCAACCGAACTAGGAGGCGTGAAGACAAGACGAATATCCTTGAAGACCGTATAAGTAATCATATAGAACTTATTCCCTGCATAGAAAGGCTCAATAATCACTTGCTTAAATGGGTCATTGAGTCGCTTCTCCTCTTCTTTAACGAGCTTAGCACTTAGCTCATCAACCTTTTTAATACGTGCTACTTCGTCCTTTTCCTTGTCTGCTTCTTGAACGATTTGCTCCGTAACATCAACGACACGAGTTAGATATTTAACCGTCAAGCCTTCGATAGGAATCTCTTCCGAGAAGTTCTGAGAAACGAAACCGTCACGCAAATAATCGTGATTAACAGAAGAAACCTTCTGAATAGAACTAAAACCACAGTGATGATTCGTCATAATAAGACCTTTCTGCGAGGTTGTGATACCTGTACAGCCACGACCGAAAATTACCACAGCACTCGCCACACTTTTGCCTTCTAGGTTGTACAATTCATCAGGCGAAAGCGTAAAGCCAAGCTTTTTCATTTCTTGATAGTTGCCGTTCGTCAAAGCGTGCAACAGCCACATTCCCTTATCCGCCTTAGCAACGTTTGTCAGCGTTGTAAGGGCTAGAACGAGAACAAGAGCTTTTCTAAAAAATCCTTTCATCATTTTATTATATTTTATATGAGTAAATAATCTACAAACAAAGATATACAAAAATACTTTTCTTGCCTATGCCTTGCCCTCACTACTTCCCCTTGAATTTAAGCCTTTTCTCTCTATCTACACTATCTTTATTTGCTTAAAAAGCATAAAATCAGTACTTTTATCCTAAATAATCCTTATAGCTAACAAGCTATTGTAGAAGGAAAGTTAAGGTGAAATCAAAAAATAGATGATGATAATGAGAATAAAGTCTTTTTTATATAGTTTGATTTATGTTGGGATTGCAACAATAAGTCTTTTGGGAATATATCCTTCAAGCCCTCTTTTCTTTGAGTGGTCTTATATTGCTGTTTTACTAACGTTTCCTGTAAGTGTTTTGGGCTTTGCTCTGTCTTATGCTATGGGAATTTCTTATGCCTTAATTCTACTACTCCAATTGATAATGTTCTTTATTTGTTGGTTTATTACTTACAGAGTAATGATGAAGCGAAAGAACTCCTAAATACAGAAATAGTTTATTTTGAGATTTTTATTGAAGTAACTAAATGGAGGCTGTAGCAATTTGCTACAGCCTCCGTTTGCTTATCGTTTCTTATGCGGACTACTTCACTTCCTCGAAGTCGGCATCAGAGACGTCTGCTCCATTGTCGGAAGGAGCTCCGTTTGGTTGAGCACCAGCATTTGGCTGAGCTCCTTGCTGAGCCTGCTGAGCTTGGTAGAACTCTTGTCCTGCTTCGCTAAGCTTTGCGTTTACTGCTTCAAGAGCTGTGTCAATCGCTGCTATGTCTTGGTTCTTGTGAGCTTCTTTCAGCTTTTCAAGTTCCGCTTCCACAGCTGACTTTTTATCAGCAGAAATCTTATCGCCAAACTCCTTAAGTTGTTTTTCTACTTGGAAGATTGTGCTGTCCGCTTGGTTCAACTTCTGAATACGTTCGCTTTCAGCCTTATCTGCCTCTGCATTTGCTTCAGCTTCTGCCTTCATTCTTTCAATTTCAGCGTCAGAAAGACCGCTTGAAGCCTCAATACGGATATTCTGTTGCTTACCTGTAGCCTTATCAACCGCTGTTACGCTCAAGATACCATTCGCGTCAATATCAAATGTAACTTCAATCTGAGGCGTTTGACGAGGAGCTGGAGCAATTCCGTCTAGGTTAAAGCGACCGATAGACTTATTGTCCTTAGCAAGAGAACGTTCTCCTTGAAGTACGTGAATCTCTACAGAAGGCTGATTATCTACAGCAGTTGTGAAGACTTCGCTCTTCTTCGTTGGGATAGTAGTGTTTGCTTCAATAAGCTTAGTCATCACACCGCCCATAGTTTCGATACCTAAAGAAAGAGGTGTAACGTCAAGAAGCAATACATCTTTAATATCACCTGTCAAAACGCCTCCTTGGATTGCAGCACCTACAGCTACCACTTCGTCAGGGTTTACGCCCTTACTTGGAGCTTTGCCGAAGATTCTCTCAACAATTTCTTGGATAGCAGGAATACGAGTAGAACCTCCTACAAGAATAACTTCGTCAATATCACTCTTATTAAGACCTGCATCACGTAGAGCGTTTTCACAAGGAGCAACACAAGCTTGGATTAGTCTGTCTGCAAGTTGCTCGAACTTAGCACGGCTTAGCGTACGAACAAGGTGCTTAGGCACTCCGTTCACAGGCATAATATATGGCAAGTTAATTTCTGTAGAAGTAGAACTTGAAAGCTCAATCTTAGCCTTTTCGGCAGCTTCTTTCAGACGTTGCATCGCCATTGGGTCTTGTCTCAAGTCAATATCCTCATCGTTCTTGAACTCTTCAGCCAACCAATCAATAATTACGTGGTCAAAGTCATCACCTCCTAAGTGCGTATCTCCATTAGTTGAACGAACTTCAAAGACGCCGTCTCCAAGCTCAAGAATAGAAATATCAAAAGTACCACCACCAAGGTCAAAGACAGCAATCTTCATATCCTTATCTGCCTTATCCAAGCCATAAGCAAGTGATGCAGCCGTTGGTTCGTTGATGATACGTTCTACCTTAAGACCAGCGATTTCGCCCGCTTCTTTTGTAGCCTGACGCTGAGCATCGTTAAAGTAAGCAGGTACAGTAATTACCGCAGAAGTAACCTCTGCTCCGAGGTAATCTTCTGCAGTCTTCTTCATTTTCTGAAGTGTGATTGCAGAGATTTCTTGTGGTGTATAAAGGCGACCGTCAATATCTACACGAGGCGTATTGTTGTCTCCCTTAACAACTTTGTAAGGAATACGTCCTACCTCATCTTTAACATTATCAAATGTTTCCCCCATAAAACGCTTAATAGAATAAATCGTTTTCGTAGGGTTTGTAATGGCTTGACGCTTAGCAGGGTCTCCAACCTTACGTTCGCCTCCGTCAATAAAACCAATTACAGAAGGAGTTGTGCGTTTACCTTCGCTGTTTGCGATAACGATTGGTTCGTTACCTTCTAATACTGATACACAAGAGTTTGTTGTACCTAAGTCAATTCCAATAATCTTTCCCATTTTCTTATATTTATTTTCTTTGTTTATAATCTAAATTTTATGGAAGGGCTTCTTTGCAAAATGCCTTTCCGTCTCCCTCCGAACACAATAAGAGCAAAGGCTGTGCCAAAACCTTTGCTCTTATATGCCTACTGACATTCTGTCCGAACCTGTCAGTTATAACGGAAAGAAAACTATTTCTTCAAAGGAATATAGGTAGTTTTAACTTCCTTATCTTGTTTAGTTTCTTTAAAAACTAACCTCTGTTCAGCCTTGTCATAAGAAATAACAATATCTCCATTACCTTGTTTCTTTTTAGTTTCTTCAAACTCCTTTTGATATTGATTAGTTTTCTCTTTACCGTCTATAACTGCAGAAACTACTTTTACAAGCTTGACAACAGAGGTCTTAGTATTATAAGCATATTCATATACTACTTTAGCATAGTAATTATCTTCTGGATTTTCTGATGCAGGTTGAGTATATTCTTTATGCTCTAAAGTAAATTTATTTCCTTTAAAAGCGTATATTTTATCCGAAAAATACTTAGCACTTTGATATTCACGAACATTTTGCTCAAAGAAGGTTTTCCCCTCAAGTTCACTCTTTGGCTCATCGTCTTTACCACAAGACACCAATGCAAACACTGCAAACAGACTTAATAAAAGTCCTAAAATACTGAATTTCTTCATTTCATTATTATTTAATTTCCTCAGTCTTATTACCACTAAATGCAAGCAGACTTTCCCAAGACTGAATAAGAAAAGTCTAATTTCGGCTACAAATATACATAATTTATAATAGAATTTCATCCAAAAATTCTATCTATCTATCTATCTATCTATCTATCTATCTATC
>PDWI01000888.1_pt1 | contig 48580 bp, 38 predicted proteins | sample 1430891 | NCBI WGS metagenome assembly PDWI01 (sample SAMN01162508, study PRJNA174530) | Oral metagenome, whole genome shotgun sequencing project. | biome: Marine environment; feature: Marine mammal; material: Swab sample of the gingival sulcus; isolation source: swab sample of gingival sulcus...
ATCGATAGTGTTCGTGCTTAACAATAGTATTTATAAGGGTTTGGTGTATTCCTATTCTTTATTAATTGTTATCTCCTACATTCCAACAGCGAGTTCTATGGCTGCATTAAGCGCTAATAAATTTGTTTGATCCGCAATGGATTGTATCATTTCAGACGCCTTAGAAATACTTTCAGCACTTTCATTTGTTTCTAAAATAATTTTATTCACCAATACTGCAGCTTCTTTGCTTTCATTGCCAGTTTTAATAAGCCTTTCCAAAGCATTTTTTCCTTCATCTTTTTTACTGTCAATATCTCTAGTCACTTTTTCTAATTCTTTAAGAAGTGTTATCATTTCATGTAGCGATCTGCTATTTTCTTCAATACTTTGAGCAGCTTGTGTCGTATCGATAGCTTGACCCGATGCACCTTCAGCTATATTACCAACAGCTGAAGCCACTTCCCTTGCACTTTCATTGGTACTATAAGCAGTAGCAGTAAGTTCTTGTGCCGTAGCTGCTGTATTATTTGCTTGGGAAGAAATATTACGAACTATCGCTGTTAGATTATGAGTCATTAGATCTATGGAGCGAAACATAGCGCCTATTTCATCTTGATTATTCACCCATTGTTTGGCTTGTTCTGTTTCTTCTGATGTATTCAAATTATAATTTGAAATTTTATCCATCGAACGTTGAATAATACTTAAAGGTTTTAAAAATTTTTTACTTACAAAATATACCGCCAAGCCCAAAATCACACAGGCAAAAGAGTACATTATAATAAAAATAATTGTTATCGCTCTAGTTTTAGACTTTACATAATCCTCAGGAACCGCTGCAGCTACAGACCAATTACTAATGGGAATAGGATTATAACAAATATATTTTTTCTCTCCTTCATAAGTATATTCCTCTGTTCCCATTTTTCCTAAAACCATATTTTGTGCTATTTCAGTAATCTTTCCAGAAGAATCGAATATATTCTCTTTTAATATTTTACTTTTATCACGATGGTATATATTTAAACCAGTATTATCAATCATAAATACCGTACTATTATCACCTATTTTAACATTGTCTAATATTTCAGATAATTTATCAATAGAAATATCCACACCCGTAACACCAATATTTTTTCCATTTTCAAATAAAGGATTTACCATGGTCGATGTAATAACATGATTAGTAACATCTTCAAAAGGTGTCGTTATATAAATGGACTGTTTTTCTACTGCCGTACTATACCAGTCATAAGACATCAAATCATAATCATCATCTACCATGTAACTTTCATCATTTGTGATTAAATTATTACTATTTCTTAATGCCAAATACGTAAGTGCTACTTCCCCATCTTTTTGTTCAATATTTTGCAGTGTTTTTACAACAGAAGAATATTCAGGAATTTGTCTCGTTGTAGCCTTATCCTCGATTTGGTCACAAATATTGATATAACTTCTGATAGAGTCTGTCTCACCCATAATTTTTGCAATTTGAGCTTTTTCTGTTAAAAAAGAATTGATTTCAGCCGCCGCTGTTTTCGCTTCTAGAGACAGCTCTTTTTTTACCATATCTTCTACGATAATAATGACTTTACTATTTATAATAAAGCCAGTTAATAGAAATACAATGACTAATAAAGCAATCACAGTAAAGGATATCTTGCTGGAAATCGAGGTTTTAGTACCATTTTGCTTACTTTGTTGATTTTTCATATTCATACTTGCACTCCTTCATTAAATATTTTTTATAACTTACCCCTTCATTTTATTCTATTCTACTTTTATAGAATTATAGACATTATTCATGTAAATATATCCATCTGCTAAAGAAAATTTTTCTGATTATTTTATTTTTCACAATCCTAAAATTTCGACTTACTACTACACTATGGAGGATAGTTAGAATACAGAATATATAAAATTTTTTTATAAAAATACTCCGCTAATATATATATATATATATATATATATATATAGTGTTATGCGGGTTGTAGCATTTTTAATACATATTTTTTTATAACGAGAAATACATTCACACATAGTAACTCTCACACAATCTATAACATTATATTGGTCTCCTACAATATATCTAAATACTTTATCGGTATATAATATCATAAATTTAGCGTATTAATAATATGTACAGCATATTTTTTTATATTGATAAATAATACATAAATGTAAAATTCCATACAATATCCATCCTTAACCATATCTTATTAAATCTATTTCTCAATAAAAGAATTCTTTATATCTATTGCCTATGATATAATTATGAAAATATATTGATACTAATTTCTTAATATTAACTATCATATGAAATAATATCACTTTGTATATGAAAAATTTCTTTCATTCATTAGTATGAATTTATAATACTATTCTCAAATATGATTAACTATAAATCAAATGAAATAAGACCACTCTGCTTATGAAAGAATTCGTTATTTATGATGCTTATACTTTTTTAAAAATCCGTTAAAAATTTCTGCTGTTTGAACGTAGTGAGTTTAGAAATTTTAGGGTTTTAAAAAGTTTAAGCGAAATAAATAGAATTATTTCATCGAGTAGATGGGATTATTTACATTGATATTATTGCTAACTTTAAATTGAGAATAGTATAAATAACCATATAAGGAGCTATAATGGATAATAAAATAATAGAAAAAGCTATTATAAAAAAATATCGTCGACATCTATGGTCGCCTTTTATAAAAGCTATCAAAGAATATCAATTAATACAAGAAGGCGACAAGATTGCCGTTGCAATTTCTGGTGGCAAGGATAGCTTACTACTCGCAAAATTATTTCAAGAATTATATCGACATGGCATAAAAAATTTTTCATTAGAATTTATTGCCATGAATCCTGGTTTTAATGACAAAAATCATATGCAACTGATGAAAAATTGTGACCATTTAGAAATCCCCATAAAAATCTTTAATAAAAAAATCTTTGAAACGGTGGATAATATGACCGATAAATATCCTTGTTTTTTATGTGCTAGAATGCGACGTGGTGCATTATATGAATATGCTAAAGAACTCGATTGCAATAAACTAGCACTTGGTCATCACTTTGATGATGTAATTGAAACTGTGATGCTAAATATACTATGTGCAGGCACCTATATGAGTATGATGCCTAAAATAAGAGCAAAAAACTTTGAAAACATGGAGTTAATTCGTCCCATGTATTATATTCGTGAAGAATATATTAAAAAATTTTTTAACTTTTGTGATATAAACCCAATGGACTGTGGTTGTGAATTATTATCCTCATTATCGCATACAAAATCATCAAAACGTGATGAGGTGAAACAGCTAATAGCTACCTTATCAGAAAGCTTTGATGATGTGGAAAAATCTATTTTTCATTCTACTAGAAATGTTCATCTGGATGCTGTACTAGAATGGAAATCCGATAACATCAGACATAATTTTTTAGATGAGTATTAGTTTTGATTGCACGAATTAACATATAGGTAGGTATTCCCATCTCATGAAGTCTACCCTCCCCATTGGTTTCATCCTTTATATCCGTAAGAACAAAACCCGCTTTTAATAAAGAACCTATTTGTTCTTCGGCGGTATGTGAAAACTGATATCCCGCATCCCACTCCATTAATTTTCTTGCGTGTTTAGGATTTTTTAGTGGATTAAATGGTAGTGAAAAAATAATCTTTTCTTCTGTTTCATCGACAATATAATTTATAAATGTCGATAATGCCGAAAGAATAACACCGCCCTTTTTTAATATTCGATAGCATTCTTTAAAAAGCGGCTCTACTTCTTCGATAAATTCTGTACTAGCGGGATGAAATATCATATCAAAGCTTTCATTATCAAATGGAAGAGGCTTTGTCATATCCGCTTTTACTAGATTAATATGATAACCCTCCCTATCTGCTACAAACTGTTCTGTTTGAAGTTGTCTATCGGAATAATCAAGTAGTGTACATCTGGCACCGAGTGCAGAAAAAATAGGTAATTGCTGTCCGCCTCCTGCAGCTAAGCCGAGAATGTTTTTATCTTTTAAATCGCCAAACCACTCTTTCGGAATCACGGTATCAGTGGCTAATTGCACTTTCCAGTCACCATTTTTTGCTTGCTGATATACCTCACTGGTAATAGGAACTCCCCATTTCCAACCATCCTCAATCCATCTATCAAAATTTTTTGAATTAATATCATTGTAATTCATCTCATCCTCTTTCATATCCTTATATATTAATAGAATATTTTGATAACTTTATCTAGATAACCCAAAATAATACTACTCTCTTAAGATTAACTATAAATCAAGAATCGTTTTGCATATCCTTTTGTAACCGTATTTCACCAATAGTAAAAAATATAAGAGCCACCCATATAAAACAAAATGTTATAAACTTTATCATATCAAAAGACTCATGAAATATAAATATCCCTATAAACAGAGAAATAGAAGGTGCTATATATTCTGTTACACCCAAAGAAATAAGCGGTAAATTTTGAGCAGCAATAGCAAAACATGCTAAAGGAATAGCGGTTACAATACCACTTAAAGCCAATAACACGAACTGATGTGGTTGTGCCACACCTATTATTCCAATGCCATTCATTTCGATATAAATTATCATCATCAGCATAAATGGAAAAAAGATAACTGTTTCATAAAATAATCCTAAAATTGATTCATAATGTACTGATTTTTTAATCGTCGCATATATCGCAAATGTTATACCCAAAGTTAACGCTATAATAGGAATTTCTCTAGAATGTATTATTAATATCAGAACACCGACGGTAGCCAAAGAAAATGCAATTTTTCGATATATATTAAACTTTTCTTTAAAGATAATGACACCAAAAAAGCTGACGATGAGTGGCTCCATATAATAGCCAATACTGGTTTGAATTACTTGCCCAACATTGACAGCCCATAGAAAGATACTCCAATTAGCCGTTATTAATATACCAGCTATCATCGTGTTAAACAGCATTTTTTTATCCTTCATCGGCTCCAAAAAACGTTCTTTACCATATAAGAATAAGGACAATACTCCACATGATAATGCCACAAAAAATATCCTATATATTATCACAGTAGATGGAGGTATCGGATCTAAACTACGCCAATAAATCGGCAAAAATCCCCATATCACTGCACAGCAAAGTGCCATTAACATTCCTAATTTATAATTACTCGTTTTCATCTATCATTATAACCTCATAACATACCATATACTCATTTAAAGTAAACTATTTAAAATAATTATAATTCTTTAATCAGCGAATGGAATTGATTTCATTAGATACAGCGTATATTTTATTTGAGTAACATCGAAATAAAGGAGAAGCTTATTACTCCTCCTATAATATCATATTATTTATTTAAAATATATTATTTACTGAAAATTAAAATACTTTCTAAAACACCACCAGCTATATTTCTACCTTTTTCACTAATGGTATTCACATACTCGACATTGCCCCGAGGATCGACATCTCCGAGTTTTAGTCCCTTTGTCGCATAAATGCTTGGATGTATCAGTCCACGTACCACCCCATCTATCTGGGTTCTCACTGGATCACCATTTACATGGGTTATAATATCACCTTTTTTTACGATATCACCGATATGACAAATATGCTCTAATTGCCCATCACAGGGCGCCCGTAAAACACGTTCACTTGTAAAACCACCAATATTACCTGGTTCATGTGTGTTTTCTTCTGCCATACCTTCAAAGATAAGCCTACCTAAATCATGCCCTCTATTTGTTTCAATAACTACATCCGCATGTTTACCGGCCTCTATACTAGGTCCTAGACCAATCACGATATCAGCTATATTTTTATCATAATCTGGTTGTTTTTTTCTAAGTGTCGCATCTATAAATACATCTGGTTTAAACTCTGATATAAGAATATGTTCGTCAATGGTAACAACAGGTACAATCCCTTTATCAAAACAGTTCTGTGCTTCGTCTAAAGTATTTACAAATCTAGACGTGATATCCTCTACTTTATATTCTGTTTCATAAATTGCATTTGATATAGATACATTTCGTCTTACCATTTTGGGATTGTCTAAATCACGAACCAATACCTGATACCCACTTCGATGTAGCTTTTGAATGATGGCAGTAGCCAAATCTCCTCCACTTAAAATTAAAACCTTCTTCATTTCCAGATCAGCTCCTTATCCCTATCTCGAAGATATACAGGATTTTTTGAATATCCATGAGCTTGAATTTCAGCAAGTATCGCCAGCGATATTTCTTCTGGCGTTTCTCCACCGATATCCAGTCCAATCGGCGCAAAAACTGTCTGTAATTTTTCTTTAGAAATTCCTTTTTCAATTAATTTATCAAAGCAATATTTAATCTTTTTAAAACTACCAATCATACCAATATAATTAGCATTTGAATCAATCACTTCCTTTAACGCATCAGCATCAAAAACATGACCATGCGTCACAATAACAATAGACGTTTGAGATGTAATATCGAGCTTTGGAGCAATTTCTGCTGGACTACCGACATGTAATTCATCTACCCATGGCATTCTTTCGCTAGTAGCAAATCCATCTCTATGATCTACAACGGCAACATAATATCCGAGCGTCTTTGCCATCTGTGATAGAACCATACCAATATGACCACCACCAAATATTAATAGTTTTTTACTATCAATATATATATTGATAAATACTTCTGCAGCACCACCGCATACCATGCCTACTGCTTCTGGTTTTTTCTCCATTGATAATTCATAACTAAATAAAGATGATTCTCCCTTACGAAGACATTCTTTAGCATCCTTTTTAGCACGTTGCTCAATAGCACCACCACCAATAGTTCCTGCCAATAAATTACCTTCATCATCGACAACCATCGAACTACCAGTACCTCTTGGACCACTATCTACTTTGTTAGTAATTGTCACAAGAGCAACATTCTTTCCAGCTGCACTTGCATCACTTAATGCTTTAATAATTTTTTTATCCATTATGACCATTCCTTTCTATAGAAAAGCCTATTATAACACCCCTTCTTCTTTTAATGAAGCGATCATATTATCATCATATCCTAAATATTTATTTAAAATTTGTTCACTATGCTGTCCTAAAATAGGTGCTGGTGTTTCAATCGCTCCAGGTGTCTCACTCATCTTAATCGCAACACCTGGCATTTTTAACTTTCCAGCTGTAGGATGTTCAATTTCGACAATCATATCTCTAGCTTTCACTTGTTCATTTTCCAATACTTGATCCATATAGTTAATAGGTCCATTTGGAATGCCCGCATCATCAAATATTTTTTGCCACTCTAATGTCGTATTTTTTCTCATTGCCTTATCAAGTATTGGTCGAAGTTCATCATAATTATTATTTCTTTCAGGATTTGTAGAAAATCTAGGATCATCTACAATATCATTTAAATCTGCTAAATCACAATACTTCTTCCACAAATTATCATTACCAACAGCTATCATAATTTGCGAATCTGCAGTATCAAATGGCTCAAATGGTACAATAGAAGTATGCTTATTACCAGCTGGCTTAGGCACATTTCCAGTCACAACATATCTTGCAATAGCATTTTCTAACATAGCCACTTGACAATCTAGCATGGATACATCCACCTTTTGTCCTTTTCCTGTTAGATGTCTACTCTCCAGAGCTGCTAAAATACCAATGGCAGTAAATAAACCTGCACCAATATCACCAATCGATGGACCCACTCGAGTTGGATTTCCACCCTTTTCACCCGTAATACTCATAATTCCACCCATTGCTTGAACTACACCATCATAGGCAGGACGTTTACTGTATGGGCCGGTATGACCAAAACCAGAAGATGCCGCATAAATAAGCTTTGGATTAATCTCTTTTAGCACATCATAGCCAAGCCCTAATTTTTCCATTGTTCCAGGACGAAAATTTTCTACTAGCACATCTACTTTTTTAACCAATTCTTTTAATATTTCTTTTCCTTTTTCATGTTTTAAATTTAGAGTAAGACTATGCTTATTTCGATTAAGACTCATAAAATAAGCACTTTCACCATTTTGATATGGACCAAATTGACGAGAATCATCGCCTTTTTTGGGAACTTCCACTTTAATAATTTCAGCGCCTAAATCCCCCATTAGCATGGTACAATATGGTCCTGCCAATACTCTGGTAAGATCTAAAACCTTTATATTCTCTAATGCCTTCATATTTCCTCCTAGTAAAGATTAAAACGAATGTACAAAAGCCCACCCAATACGGGCGGGCTTTTTATAAAACCATAGATAATTATTCTACTTCATCTAATAATCCATCAAATGCAACCATACGACAGAATGCACTTTCTCCACCTTCAAATTTCCAAGGGAAGCAACCGATTACCATACGCTTATTAAGCACTTCATCAATTTGTCCACCGATGTTTTCAGCATGAATAATTTCATGTGGCTTACCAAATACATGGATATGCATTGCTTGGTATGTCTCTGGCCATGGATAAAGTTCATTTAATGCCTTACCATATTTCTTTTTCATATAAGCATCACATTTTTCAGCTTCTGCAGGTTCCCAATCTCTGATTTTAGTATTCATTGGGTGATCCATTGAACCAGCATCGATAGCGAGATATCTTATCTTCATATCCTTAACCCACTGTGGGAAATCCATCGATGGACCAGGATGGCGTAGCATATAACGACGCTCATCAGCTTCTGGCTGATCCCAACCATACTTATGATAACCAGTATTAATAACTAGGATATCGCCTTCTTTTACTTCCACTCTATCCATGATATCCTGTGGAGTATAAATACTAAAATCTTCACAGATATCAGAAATATCAACGATTACACCAGGAGCAACTAATTTATCTAGCTCTAGCTCAGAAATATCACGTCCTGCTGTATCAAAGTGCATAGGTCCATCAAGGTGAGTACCTACGTGATTAGTAGTAGTAATAATCTGTCCATTCGCACCATTTGGTGATAATCTCTTGAAAAACTTCACTTGTAATGGCTCATATGTTGGCCATGGTGGTGTTAAATGACTCGTTGGTTGACTTAAGTCATACATCTTTACATTTTTGTTCCAAAAATTCATAGCGGTTCCTCCTTATACTTTTGGTATATCAAAGCCCATCCTAGAAGGGCTTTTTTAACTTAATCAATTAATCCTTTTTCTGCTAACATTTCAACATAAGCTTCCATTGCATCTTCAAAACACTTCATTGGTGGATGAACAAGTCCAGCACCAACTTGACCAACACCTGCATCCTTATGAGCAATACCAGTGTTAATAATTGGAAGAATTTGAGTTTCAATCACCTTTTGAATTTCGATACCTGTTGGCGTACCACGGAAATTCATCGTAGGAATTTTGTAAGCATTATTTTCTTCTTCTGTAATCTCATACATGCTAGTTGTATAGTTAATAGCATCTTGTGGAGTACCACCAACAAATTGTACGATAGCTGGAGCTGTAGCCATTGCAAAGCCTCCAATACCAGTTGTTTCAGTAATAACTGAATCGCCGATATCTGGGTTTGCATCATCTTTTGTAAATCCTGGGAAGAATAGTCCATCGATAATTTCAGCTGGAGCTGTAAACCACTTATCAGGCATACCAGATACTCGAATACCAAATTCAGTACCATTTCTTGCCATGGTATACACAACTGTAGAATACTCTATACCACCTACTGGATCCATAGTCGATTTACAAGCGGGCATCGTTAAGTTTAAGAAGAAGTGATCATTTGAGTGCATAAACTTAAGCACTTCACTCTTTTCTTCATTTGTGAAATCTGTCAGTGCAATAAATGGAGCAATTTCACGAATAAATAAAGATGTACCAGCTTTATTTCTATTATGACCTTCATCGCCCATTTGAACAACCTGTGCAATCATAGTCTTTAGATCGATTTCACCGCAAAGCTCAAGAGCTGCCTTTAGTACAGGTGCAAGAGTTTTTTCCATCCACTGTAAACGCTCAATAACTTCTTCACTATATGCACCATAGCGAAGAACTTTTCCAAGCCCCTCATTAAGAGTACAATATGCTAAATTATCAAATGTTTTATTTTTTACAATCCATACAGGCATAGATGCTGTAACAACACCCGCCATTGGACCAACTGCTTGATGATGATGGCAAGAATCAAAAGTAATTTCTCCTGACTCTGCTAATTTAATAGCTTCTGTCTCGTCTTTTGCAAGACCTTCATAAATCAGTCCGCCTATAACAGCACCTCTTAATGGACCGCTCATATTTTCCCACTTAATAGGTGGTCCAGCATGAAGGATAGTTTTTTTAGTCATTCCAGGAATATCTTCTCCTGCAACACCCATACCGATTAGCGTAGGCTGACCTGATTGTAATCTTTCCATAGCCAATTTATTGGCCTTTTGAATGGTTTCCTGCATATTATCATCTCCTTTATAGATATATTTATACTTTTTCGTTATATAACGAAATTTTCATCTACCTACTTACAACTCACCACTGTATATAAATAGATGATATCACATAAATTATGACGAAACGACATAATTTAATATACGAGTTTATTTTTTCTTTAATCTTCCTAAAAGTCCAGCCATTTTTTTATTTCCACCAGCCTTAGGTCTCCAGTTCATATGAATAACTGGTACATCTTGAGACTTTAATTCTTCATAAAATGATTCTAGTCCCATATTGATAACTTTAAGTTCTGAATTAAATAATTCATTTACCTTACTCATTTTATCGCCTCCTATTTGATTGCTTCCATAACTTTCTTAGCAAATCTTACAGCCTGTGCATTCGATGGGAATACACGAATTCCTTCAGCTTCAAGTGACTCTCTAGAAGCTTTTAGACCTTGAGGATCATTTTCAGTACCTGTTACAGAAGCGATAATAATAAATTTCTCATCAAATTTTTGCTTTAACTCATTAATCGCTTTTGCTGCTTCTCCTGCAGGATCTGCATGAGAACCATAACCAATCACTACATCCATCAGAATGACAGCCGTTGTATTATCAACATCAGTTTTAAAGTGATCTGAACGTGTTGATGGATCAATCATTGGGTGAGGACGACCAGCAGTAAATTGATCTTCACCAAGATCGATGCAAACATGTCCTGTTAAATTTTTAAGATCTTTTAATTCATATTCTGGAGATAGAGGAATATTAGAATAAATACCATCTAGAGTATCACCTAGCATCTTCATCGCTTCATCAGCAAGAGTTCCGCCAGTATACAATGCACGAAGATTTTTTTGATTATTATTTAATTTTGCAACTTCCTCTTTAACCCATTTATCAATATCAGCCTCATCAGCATCAAAGCCATCAAAATCAACAACTTCTTCACCATTTGCCAGAGCGACCGCTTTTTTAGCAGTATCTTCAAGTGAAATACAAGCATATGCTCCCGCAGCCTTAATAGCATCTGCATCTCCACCAATAAAGTCTACAACCACTGGTTTATCAGTAGTTTTAACCATATCAAGTATCTTAACAGCAACCTCTGGAGCTGGTGGCTTAGAAATTAAAACGATTACTTTTGTGCTTTCATCAGCAATAAGAGCTTCAAATCCTTGGATCATCATAAGTCCACCAATTTCACTCTTTAAGTCACGTCCACCTGTTCCAATAACTTGAGAACAACCAGAACCCATTTTATCGATCAATGCACTAACTTCTTGAGTACCTGTTCCAGATGCACCAACAATACCAATCGGACCACGTTTTACAACATTGGCAAATGCAAGTGGAACACCATTTATGATAGCAGTCCCGCAATCTGGTCCCATCATCAGAAGCCCTTTTTCAACAGCTTTCTTTTTAAGTTCCAGTTCATCTTCTATGGAAACATTATCAGAGAACAGCATAACATTTAAATTTTTACTAAGTGCATCGTCCACCTCTGTTTTTGCATATTGTCCAGCTACAGATATCACAACCATATTTGCACCACTAAGAGCGTCTACAGCAGATGTTAGAGTTGCTGGTCTATAATCGTCTCCAGCAGCATCTTTCTTTTGAGCTAATAGTTCATCCACCTTAGCCACCACTGTATTCATGGTTTCTTCACTATCCACCTGAGCAGCAATGAAAAAATCATTTGGTGTTAATTCATCCAGTTCAGGCTTTTTAAGACCAAGGTTTGTAGTAAGTTCCACATTCAAATCAGTAGCCATTCCTACTAACGCTTCTGTTACGCCGTCAAGAGCCTTAATATCTTTAGATATCAGCATGAGTGTTACTGAATCATAATAGGCATTCTTGCGGATTTCATAAAGTACCATGATATTCCTCCTTTATCATCCTAGCATATAATATAATTTAAAATAAGCATTTCCATGCAGTATACACCTAATAAAAAATCTTTTCCCGATGTTGCACCATGTTTCATTACATCTAGTGCCATATCCTCTATATCTAATGTATCTTTTAACATAAGAGATTTTATAAACATATGATATGTTCGTGAAAACCTTCCATCTTTAGCATGCTTTAACATTTGTTCACTAACAATTGTTGTCTTACTAATGCTCGCTTGATACACCTTTTTTGCAAATCGTTTGGCATCCATGCACCATTTTTTATTATTAATTTTAAAACAAGCATAAGATATCACAGCTAATATGCCACATAATACATCATCTGAAGATGGTGTTAGCCCAACACCAAAACCGATAAATTTAGAAAGTATTGTCTCCGCCCGATCAAAATCAGAATCACTTAGTGAATTTAATAAATCAACCAATCTACCTTGTATAAAATCGCAATAATGATTTAAATTCGATGGATAAAGACTATTCACACCAACTTTTTGATCAAATGAAATTTTATGAATTAAAGGATATAATCCAAAATTTACATCTTCCTTTAATAACAAATATTTTAATTTATCTAATCCATCATATATTTCTGATCTAGATTTAAATTTATTATCTATTATAATGTCTGAATCCCAAAGGATACTATTTGTAATATTAATAAATAGATGACTCTTATAAAAACAAAGACCTTCTTTTGATAAAATTAATTTATCTTGTATATCAGCTTGACTAGCAATGTCAAATCCATCATATAGCGACATACTCATTGGCTGTATTGCATTATCATTATTTAATAAAGTAATAAAGCTACCACTATCTGTTATAATATTCAACGAATTTTCATAAATAGAATGAACATAACCAATTTCATCATTACAATTATCAAAATACAACTTTAAATATTTACAAATACAGCTAGCTTTCATTACTTTTCTCCCAAACTCGAGGATATCACATCAAGAGATTTAATAGCTACATGAACATTTAAAGCTACATCTGGATCATTTAAATCTATTTTTCCTATTTCTTTAATTCTCTGCATTCTATAAATAATCGTATTATAATGCGTATACATTTCTTCAGAAACTTTTTTAAGATTACAACCACATTCAAAATACGATTTTAGGGTTCTAAGAAGTTCTGCATCCTTCTCCCTATCATATTTAATAATAGGTCCCAATGTTTCCATAAAGAACTGCTCTAATTCCAGTTGCAAATCTTCATGTGACAAAATACGATAAATTCCCAAATCATCAAAATGAAAAATCTTTTTATCAGTATTTAAAAACGATAGATTCTGTATTGCTCTATTGGCCTCTCTATAACTCTTATACAATTCTTTATAATCTGCATAAGTTCTACCGCTACCTATATATAACTGATTTTCAATAGATACATACTTTGAAAAATTTAGTATATCTTTTGAAAATTGGTATATCTTCTTTTTAATCTCATCGCTTGAAATATTTTGTTCAAACCCCAGCAAAAATATCACTCTATCACTTTTATTCGCATGGATTAAATATCCACTATAATATCGTTGAACTCGTTGAACAACAGTAATTAATTTACCTGTTAGCTGTTTAAATATTTCTGAATTATTTGAAATATACTGTACATCATTTGACATAGAATGTAGATTTACAACAACTACATTATATTTTAATTTTGGATCAAAACTAAAATACGGTGCTTTTTCCATCGCTCTAATCTTTTTATTAAAATCATCAGATAGTAAATCTTCAATAAACTCGATCTTATGCTTATTTTCATTTTCATAAACAGATAATTTTTTTGCTGAATTAAGTGCTATTAAAGACACCGCTGCTTCTATAATAAATAATGTAGACCGTGAAACGGTATTATGGATATCCCAAATAAGGACATATCCATAAAAAGTATTTGCAGAATATATTGGAATAACAATCCTCTTTACTTTTTTATTTTCAAGCAAAACATCTTCATAAGAAGAATCATAGACATCCACATGATGATATCGTTTTCCAGAATGCTGAATAAACTCTTGCTCCACAATATTAGATAAATATGGAACATACTCATCATCTGCAACTATAACATAGTCTTTAAATATATATTCTGTAATGGCAACAGGACCATTTACCAAACAACCTATAGCCTTCGCAATAGCTGATAGACCGCCTCCCATTAACATAATTTCTTTAATCTTATCGTTAAATTCACCTATTTGCATCAATAAATTCGTCTGCTTACTTACAACAGTGGTAAGTACTTTGGTTATAATATCACCAAATGATACATCATATGGAATGCTTATAATTGGAAAATTTAACTCATTAGCACTTTCTATAACTGTTGGAGGTAGGGTATCAATATATCTTTTAATCTTTATTCCTATTCCTGCAACACCTATATTTTTCATAATAGGAATCCAATCGTTTAATTTTGATAAATCATCCTTAATAGAATATGCTGTAGTTAGTAGAAATTCACCTTTTTGAACCCAGTTTACGATATCGGGAACTTCGATTACATTAACCGTTGTTATGATATTATTTAAACCAGAATGTCCACATAAAATCTCAGAACCATTAAATATATCAATTCCTAAGATTTCTTTAACAGAAATTCCAATATTTTTCTGCATAATCCACCTACTTTTTACTAACACGACATCTCTATATAAATATTATACTCTATATTTTGCCAATAAAATTAGAAAAGCTTTGTTGTTTAAATATAACTAATTTGCAATTATCGATATATTAATTGTTGTATAAACACAACTAAATGCAATTATATTCAAATGAATCACTATATATCAATGAAATTGACGAGAAAATTCTCGCCAATTTCATTATTTAATTATTTAGTTATTTTATTCTGGTAGTATAGCATTTAAGACAATTCCGATAATAGCTGCAAGTGCCATACCTTCCATATTTACAATGATTGGTCCTAAAGGAATAGCTACTTTCGCTCCACCTAGACCTAAGACTAGAATGACAGCTGCGATAATTAGGTTTCTCGTTTTATTAAAATCAACTTGATTTTCAACCAGTGTTCTAGCACCAATTGATGCAATCATACCAAATAAGATGATAGAAATACCACCAACGATGGCCGTTGGAATAGTTGAAATAAGGGCACCTAACTTAGGAACAACGCCTAAAATAATCGCAGTAATAGCTGCTATTCTCATAACACGTGGATCCCATACTCTAGTAAGAGCAAGAACACCCGTATTTTCAGAATAAGTTGTATTAGCAGGTCCACCAAACATAGCAGAAATAGTTGTAGCAATACCATCACCAGCAAGTGTTCGTGTTAAACCTGGATCTTTTAAGAAATCTTCTTCAACTGTTGCACCAATGGCAATAACATCACCAATATGCTCAATCATCGTAGCAAGAGCAATAGGAGCAACTGTAATAATAGCATCCATATTGAACTTAGCCATGCTAAATGCTGGAAGTCCAATTAGATTTGCTTCATTAAACGGTGTAAAATCAACTTTACCAAGTAAAACAGCAATGATATAAGTAGAGATTAAACCGATCATAACAGGGATAACATTAATAAATCCTTTACCCCAAATATTAACAATTAGAACAATAATAAATGCAATAATCGCCAGTAACCAATCACCAGAAGCCATATTAATAGCAACAGGTGCCAATTTTAAACCAATAATCATGATAATTGGTCCAGTAACAATCGGTGGGAAAAACTTTACTACGGCTTCAGTACCAAAAACCTGTATTAAACCACCTAGTATCAAGTAAATCAGACCAGCAACGACGATCCCACCTCGTGCATACTCGAGACCATGAGTTTCTGCAACTGCTAAAATTGGGGCAATAAAGGCAAATGACGAACCTAAAAATGCTGGAACTTTACCACCAGTAATCACATGGAATAATAGTGTTCCAATACCTGCTAAGAATAAAGATACAGACACATCAAGTCCTGTGATAATCGGTACAAGTACAGTCGCACCAAACATTGTAAATGTGTGCTGAATACCAAGAGCAATCATCTTTGGTGTTCCAAGAGCTCTCGCATCATGAATAGGTTGATTTTTTTGAACTTCCATCTAATCCCTCCTTTGTCTTGTTTGTTTTACTCTTACTTCTCTTTTTCTTTGATAGCAGTTAATATTTTTTCTGCTGTCATTGGCATTGTGTCAAGTCTAATTCCCACTGCATCATATATAGCATTTGCTATAGCTGGTGCTGCTGGAACCATCGCTGGCTCTGCTACACCACGTGCACCAAATGGTCCAGTAGTTTCAGGATTTTCTACGAATTTGATAATCATTTCTGGCATATCATCAGTTGTTGGCACTTTATAGTCCACAAATGACGGATTAAGAACTTTACCATCTTTTAACATCAATTCTTCAAATAACGCAGTTCCCATACCTTGAACTATTGCACCCTCAATCTGAGCTTCTAATAGCTGTGGGTTAATAATTTTACCGACATCAAAGCAAGAAGCAACTTTAAGTACTACCGTATGACCCGTCTCTATATCCACCTCCAATTCCACACCTTGACAACCATATGTCCAAAATGCAACGGGATGATCACCAAGACCTGTCTTTTTATCAGCATTTCTGATATTAGGCGGTATAAAGGATCCTCTTCCAATAACTGGTCCATGGACACCTGAACCATCTTCAAAAGTAAGTCCTAATGCCAATTCAGAAACAGCCACCTTCTTGTCAGGATAAATCTTTGAAACAACAAATCCATCTTGCATTTCAAGATCTCGCTTGTATATACCCAATTTAATCTGAGCTAACTCAATAAGTTGATTTTTAGCATCTTGAGCCGCTTCATATACAGCACGACCAGCACTATATGTGATACGAGAAGCAACCGTTTGCCATTCATAAGGAGTGTGATCAGTATCACCACTTCTAATCGTAATTTTTTCGGGAGATATCGAAAGAACTTCTGAAGCAATCTGTGTCATAACAGTATCAGAACCCTGTCCAATATCCTGTGCGCTTACCAATAGATGTGCTGAACCATCTTCATTTAACTTAATAACTGCAGATGATGCCGCATCATTAGGCATAGATGGAGCTTTCCAACCGCAGGCAATACCTTTACCACGTCTTTTTTTAGGATTATCAGATACAGCTGGAGTATAAAAATCAATATCCTTCACCACCTGATCAATACATTCGAGTAGTCCAGCTTCGGAAACCACTTCACCAGTACCCGTCTTACCTCCTGGTCTCATTCCATTTATTTTTCTAATATCAACAGGAGAAATTCCAATTTTTTTGGCGATAATATCTAGGTTTTGTTCAATACCAAAATGAATTTCGCACATTCCAAATCCTCTATATGGTCCACCCACTGGATGGTTGGTATATACACAATAAGAATCGGTATAGACATTATCGATGTCATATGGTCCTGCTGAAGCATATCCAGCTGCCTTAGCAATATTCACACCATATTCATTATATGCTCCACCATCCCAAATAAATTCATTCTTTACAGCAAGTATTTTTCCATCTTTATTTACACCAGTTTTAATGGTAGCATGTAAACCTTGACGAACATAGGCATTTTGAAATTCGTCTTCACGAGAATAAGTGAGTTTTATAGGACGACCTTTTAACTGCATTGCAAATGGAATTACAATACCTTCAAGGGTCGTTCCAGCCTTTGAGCCAAATCCACCACCAACTGCTGGAGATAACACTCTAAGTTTATTTAGAGGAATATCAAACGCAGCAGATAATGCTTGACGTACGGCATATGGTGACTGACAACTAGCCCACACAGTAAGATATCCATCTGCATCCATTTGTGCAATTGCCGTATGATTTTCAATTGGAACGTGTTGAACATGAGGTACATAAAAACTATTTTCTACCACATAATCAGCCTCTTTAAAAGCAGTCTCGGCATCGCCTTTTCTTAGCTTATAATGATGCGAAATATTAGTTCCAGCTTTTGGAAAGAAAACAGGAGCCACTTTATAATCTTCTAAGTCTGGATGAATAAGAGGAGCATTAGGTTTCATTCCTTCCTTAGCATTTAAAACCGCTGGAAGAACTTCATATTCTACATCGATAAGCTCCAATGCATTATGAGCAATTTCTTCACTTTCAGCACATACCGCAGCAACACCCTCCCCTAAATATCTCGCTTTACCAACAGCTAAAAAGTTTTTATCTTCTAGATAAAGTCCACCACGTTTTTTATATTTATCACCAGTAAGAACACTTTTCACGCCTGATAATGCTTCAGCCTTTGATGTATCAATATTTAAAATTTTAGCATGAGCATGAGGACTTCTTTTTACCGCAACATACAGCATACGAGACAGTTTAATATCATCGACATATTTTAGAGATCCAGTAACCTTACGGACACCATCAACTCTTTTTACGCTTTTACCTACAAATTTCATAATCTCCTCCTATATGCGACCATCTGCGACCATCTGAATAGCTTCTACAATTTTCTTATACCCTGTACAACGACAAAGATTTCCAGCCATACCTTCTTTAATTTCTAACTGAGTTGGATGAGGATTTTCATCAAGAAGTGCTTTAGCTGTCAATATCATACCGGGAGTACAATATCCACATTGTAACGCAGCATTTTCGATAAATGAAACTTGAAGTGGATGAAGTTCTCCATCTTGCTCTAAACCTTCAATGGTTAAAATTTCACTGCCATTAGCTTCAGGAGCAAGCACTAAACATCCATTTACTGCCAGTCCGTCCATGATGATAGTACAAGCACCACATTCACCAGCACCACATCCTTCTTTAGCACCTGTCATATCAAACTCTTCTCTTAATAGTTTTAAAAGAGTAATATGATTATCTGTATAACAACTTACTTCTTCTCCATTAAGTGTGAAAGTTATCTGTGATTTCATGATTTTGCCTCCTAATTCATCCATGTACTTAAGCTACGACGAGTAATAATCTCTACCATATCACGTCTATATTCTTTAGTTGCACGAACATCGTCGATTGGCGTAATTTCATTTTTTGCCATTTCAGCGGCTTTTTCAATAACTTCTTTGGTTAGTTCACCAGCACCATTTAAATATGCTTCAGTTTTAGTAAGTCTAATTGGCGTTGGCGCAACAGAACCCATTGCGATACGATATCCAGCATCATCCTTAATAAGCGTTCCACAAACAGTAGATAAATCTACTTCCTTACGACGTGCAACTTTATTAAATAACCCATTACCATTTTTAGGTATCTTAAAAGATATATGCGACACTACATCGGTCGACTGTAAAATCGTTTTCCTAACGAAGATAAAAAAATCAGTCACAGGAACTGTTTTAACTCCACCCTCTCCATAAATATGGATAGTGGCATCTAATGCAAGAATAGGTGTAGCAGTGTCTGCAAGCGGAGAAGCATTGCAAATATTGCCTATGCACGTAGCTCTATTTCTAACTTGTTTTGACCCTACCGACCTTGCTGCCTGTGCTAAAAATGGAACATGTTCTAAAATCATCTTATTGCTTGCAATTTCATTCATCCTCACACAAGCACCAATACTAATTTCATCCCCTTTTAATGTAATTTCATGTAATTTTTTAATTCCTTTGATATCAATAATTGCCTTTGGCGTACTATGACCCTCTCGCATTCTGACGATTAAGTCAGTCCCACCATTTAAAATTTCTGCTTCGCCATCATGCTCTTTTAACAGTTCATAAGCTTCATGTAACGTTGATGGACTAAAATACTCATATGGTTTCATATCATCCCTCCATAAGCTAATTTAAATATAACTGTTTACTACTCCTATTATTATTGTACACCTTTTATGTAATTTTACATAGTGTTAATATTTATATTTACTAACCAAATTCATTAAAAAAAATATTGCTTTATTTAGAAGAAAACCACAACTATCAACAATAGTTAATCTCCATATGTATATTCGCTGTTCTATACCCATTTATTATTATTTTAATGATAAATATTAATAAATTATAAGGTAGATATAAAATGTTAATCATATTATTATGTGACATCTCCCTTTATTTATTATTCATAATGGATTATACTGGTTATGGAGGATATTATGAATAAAGAAAACAAATACATAGTTATTAATAATAATAAAATGGATTATATACAATTTCATAAAGTAATGAATGCATCCAATGTATTAAAAGAAATTTTAAAACAAGGAAGTTATTTATTTGTAGAATTTGAACAATTTATGTTTGATGTGTTTTTAATGCTTTATAAGCCGATTATATATTTGAATGATTCTCCTAATAATTCCTATGATATGCTTCGATATGCCATGATACAGAATTATTTAAATTCTCCATCTATTAATAAAGTTCGAATTATTAGTGTTGGTAATCGTAGCACTAGTTATCTTTGTCTAAAATGGCTAATCGATAAAATTTTAGAACGTACACGTGGTACGGATTGGTTTGATAAAGCATTATCCGAAGCGAACGCCTTTGATCTGTCCAATAACCTAACGCTTACAGATCTATCAAATACTAATTTTAATGATACTGATTATAATTATAAAGAAAATAATGATAAACACGATATTGATGCTATTAGCAGTCTCGACGATTTATTACACAAATTACAAGAAAATGATTATCGAAAAATTTTTTCTGATAAAGATTATACGCTGTTAGATCAAATTCAACAAAATTTAGATAATTTTCTGAACAATATTGCACAAAATAATCCTATGGATACCGCTACAAATAAACAGGATATGTCCATAACACAAAAAAATCAATTAGCTTCTAACATCCTATCAAAAGCATTTAATGAAAATACCGATGAAGCATTAGATGATATAGATTCTTCCCTCCTTGATGAAGCAATTGAAAAAGCCTTAAGTAATTTAGAAGATGTAGCCAAACAAAAAAACGAAAATACCGAAAATACCAATGATAATATAAATAAAACAGAACCTATGCTTATAGAGGATGATAGCCCAGACGTCATGCAACCATCTGATGACTTCGAACATATAGATGAAACAGCAGGAGCATTTGAAAAATTACTACAACAAATCAATGAACAGTTATCTAAAAGTTATGACCTTTCACAAAATGATGATAATACAGGAACAACTACCAATAAAGATAATCACTCAAATGATAATTTAAAAGATGAAATTATTGAAGAATTTAATCAAAATATAGCTAAAATCAATAATTCTTCCAATGGGAAAAAGGAGAATTTGTCTGTTGATATTAATGAAATAGATTCTGATAGTCCTACTGATTATTCTAACATTCAACATTCATCCTATAAAGGAGATAATAATCCAATATCCACCGAATTTATTGCTACCAATAAAAAATGGAATCCAACAAAATCTCCTAGAAAAACAGAATATAAAAATATTATTCCGGCAAAATTGCAAGAGAAAATAAATGCCATTAATTTTGATAATGACCTATCTGCCATTGAACATGAAATGCTATATTTTGAAGACCAATTAGGTACTATGAGCATTGATAAAAAATCATTAGACAAACTGTCATTTGATGAATTACTTAAACTTCATAAACGATTTAAAACACCATCATTTGTAAACTTTATAAATAAAGTAGGGCGACAAAAAGTATGTGCTAGAAAAATACAGGGTAAGAAAAAATTAAAACAGCGCTTCCATGCACATGATAAACTAACCAGAAGCCAAGATTTAGACCTAATGGTCGATGATGAATTAATTAATATAGCACTGGATATCGAGGCTTTTGAAAATGATTTTTATGATAGATATCTTAGAAAAGATTTATTAACGGTGGAAATGACCAAGGAAGTTGGGCAAAATAAAGGTCCTATTATACTTTGCTATGATGGTTCTGGTTCAATGGAAGGCATTAAAATAGAAGAAACTCAGTCTCATATTCTATCTATTATAGAAATTGCCCGTATACAAAAACGTTCCCTCATACTCATACAATTTGCCTCTGCTTCAGAGCCACTGTTTATTAAAAAAATTAACCCTAATAGAATAGATGTTACCGACATATTAGATATACTGGACACTTTTTTATGTGGAGGGACAGATTTTGAAAAACCCTTATCTGTTGCAATCGATTTTATAAGGGCAGATAAGAAAAATAACAGTGATATTTTATTTATCACTGATGGAGAATGTGAAATATCTCGTAAATTTTTAGATATGTTTATGGAAGTAAAAATAAAACGTAAATTTAGTTTATACACGATTATCATTCATTCCTACACATATCATGATTATGGAAATATCGGAGAAATCTCTGATGAAGTTTTAGAAATTGGCGAAAAAAATTGGCGTTTAGATATAGACAAACACTTATTTTCACTATTGTAGCAGGAGGAAAAAATGATAAATCACACTATTGATGACAATAAAATTAAAGACATCAGCAATATTTTAACAAAAACGCAAAATTATTTAACGACAAAATACTATGAAGTAGATGATTTTGTACACTGTATTTTAATTTCTTTAATATCTAAAACAAATATGATTGCCCTAGGTCAACCAGGAGTGGCAAAATCAGCGGTTTTACGAGAAATTGTCGATATCATAGATTTTGAAGATTTAGCTGGTACAAAATACTTTCATATACAAATGGGGGCTGATATTTCTCCAAACAATGTGTTTGGTGCCCCTGATATTGATTATTTTAAATCAAATGGCATCATTAAAAGACATTATGAAGGATTTTTACCCGATGCCATTATTGCATTTTGCTCAGAATTTTATCGAGTTAGCGACCAAGTAGCAAACTCTGGTCTTCTCACCCTACTAAATGAAGGTGAATTTAAAAACGGAACGGATACCGTAAAAGCAAAACTTAGATTTTTTATGGCAGATACTAATTTCTTCCCAAAACAATTAGATGACCTAGAAGCTGATGAAAATGACTTTAGACTTCAAGCTCTACATGATAGATTTTTATCTAGAGTAGTTGTTAAACCGCTATCGGATGATTATAATAAAATACGCATGATAATGATGGATGACTATAAAACATTTAACACCAAAATTCCAATAAAAGATATTATCTATGTCCAAGATATACTAAACTTAATTCAAATTCCAGAACATATTGCCATGGACATGGTCGCCATATCCAACGCCTTAGAAACGGAATACAATGTGTTTATTTCACCACGCAGATTAAAACTAAGCCGAAATATGATCAAGGCAAATGCCATTTTAAACGGTAGAACAAAATGCATGCCAGAAGATTTAACAGCTCTTAAATATACATTTTGGCAAAAAGAAGAAGATATTCCCGTAGTAGAACGACTTATTTTTGACCGATTAAATCTACCCCAAAAAGATGCAGATGAATATGATAAAATATTGAATTCTATCACGAAAGAAATGAATACAAATATCGAAAGTCATCAACATTTTAAAGATTTTAATATATATGATATATATAAACAAGCACTAGACGATATCATGAGGCTAATGGAAAAAATCAATATCGAATATCCTCAGCGTGGTATATATGCAGACATAGACAATATATATGAAAAAGTCAATACCGAACATAAAAGAGTATTAAATAATATTATTGAAAATTGATTAGTATAAGCATACTATAAAACTATAAATAAAGGGACTGTAAAATTATTTTTTATACAGTCCCCCATTTTTTTATTAATTATAAATAATTAATGATATTATTTTTTTAGTCGTAATAAGCCTACTGTATTACCTTTTTGTACGACTGCCATACCATTAACCACACTACTAACCTCATCATACTCATAATCTACCACTAATTTACCAGTTTTATCGATGAATCCCCAAAGTGCTGTATCACCATCTTGGACAGCTGCTAAATCATCTGAAAATCCTATTGCAAAATAATAATCCGCTGGTATAGTCTCCTCACCGCTCATATTAATATAACCATAATAATATTCACAATCATCACCTTTTTTACAAATAGGTGCTAATCCTTCAGAAAATCTTTCAGCAACTATATACTGACATTCTGCTATTGTATCTCCTTTTTTATCTAAAAATCCAAAAACATATGTGCCTTCTTCTAGATTTTCTACATCTTCTTCATCAGCTGACGCATCAGCTAGTATACCCACTTTTGTGATACCATCACTAAATTCTTCTATATATCCATAAACAGGTTCTACAATTTCATTGCCATCCACATCAATATAACCATATTGAACACGGTCTAAATCTTCACCTTTACACACCAACGCTTTATCAAATGCAAAAATATCTGCATCAGAATATATCATCGGTATGACAACTTTACCAGTATTATCAATATAACCAAATTTTAAATTACTGGTATCGCCTTTCATTTCTTCTATGGCTACATAGGCTCTGCCGCTATTAAAATTACCTACTGTATAATATCGATCGCCAAGGTCAATCACTTTATTTCCTTTTTTGTCAATAAAAGCCATTGTTTCATTATTATTGTCATCTATTTTGGAAACAAGGGCTAATCCTTCGCTAAATCCTTCAGCAAAGGAATAAATAAAAGGTATTACTTCTTTACCAGTTTTATCGATATAACCAAATTTATACATTGCTTCTTCTGACGACTCTGTTTCATCTATAATCGATGCAACAGCCAAATCTTCCGACACAGTATGAATAGAATTATATGTATACGGAATCACTTCTTTACCAGTTTTATCGATAACGCCATATCGTTCGCCATTAGGAGTATCTATTCCCACGACCGCCATATCATCGGTAAATTTATACATTTCTTTATATTTGCATGGAATAATTTCTTTTCCTTCTTTATCTATCATTCCATACAGCCATTTATCATCTATTATTTTTGCTACCTTAATCCGATCATTTGAAAAAGCTTCAAGATTATCATATACCTCATTATTAATTCTATGACCATCTTTGTCCACAAAAATATATTTTATTACATCATCCACGATAGAAATCGGCATAACACCATCCCAGTTTTTATCTAGATATTGCCAAGCCTCGTTCGTACCGTATACACTGACTAGATTTGGTTCATACCAAAATATATTTTCCTTCGCTTCTTCAAATAACTTCTTATAATCATATGATACTGTTGTACTCGTTGCATTAGCATTATTTTCTTCATTGGCAGTATCGTTATCATCGACTGTAACTTTTGTATCATCGCTACTTTCTTCACTTGGATTTGCACCCTGTGGCTTTGGGGTTTCTTCATTTATTGTCACTTCTTGTTCATTATACAGTATGGTATCTTCTGGATTAAACAATTCTTTCTTAGACATCATATTCATACCAAATACACCTATTATAATAGCTATAATTACTATAACCACCCCTATGATAATAATCATCGTATTATTTTTTTTTGACATCATTTCCTCCTTTTTAACCTGAACTAAAAATCAACTACTCATCACAAATTAAATCTTGCCTTAATTTCCAAAAATACCATTCCTATATGCCTCTAGCAGTGCTTTTAAACATTCTATATTTTTTTTAATTTTTTTACCATTATTAGTATCTCCTACATACATTCGTGGACGATCATTTTGAATAAAAACAGTTTTAGGCATGATATCATAATCTTCTTCCACTGCCTTTTCTACGGATTCAAATGGTTCATGAGACACCAAAACCATACCCTGCGAATTAAATATCAAAGTATATCCTGCTATCCCTGTTTCTGATTGATACGCCTTAGAAAAACCACCATCTATAACAATTAGCTTACCTTCTCCTTTTATAGGAAGCTCACCCGATGATGCTTTGACTGGTACATGACCACTAATAATGCATGAATGCTTTGAAGTCAGTCCAAATTCTTTTAAAATATTTTCACAAATTTCCCTAGAAGAACGAAACTCATAATATGGATTTTTAATTTCTTTATGAGTTGATTTATCATTAATAAAATATCGTTCGAATGTCGCCATTTTATGTTTTCCGAACAGCGGTGACACTGGTCCGCACCAAGCATACCACATAATATCCTGTGCATACTTTGCTTCCTCTATATTTTCAGAAAAATAGGCACGTCTAGCCATATCATCAAAAAATATCATCATATTTTTACCCCTATAGGTTTTATCTCCTATTTGAAGTTCTTCAAATGAGCCATCTTCATTTAAAGGGATACAGCCGTGATATAATAAATTGCCATTGTGAACCAAATACATTCCACCTTTTTCATATAAAAATTTAGTATGCTCTTGTAATTTTTGTGCATGCATAAATGAACGTGTTAACTTTTGCATCACTTCATATTCCTCATCTGTAAGGGCATATGGATCATCTAATCTCAAAGTAGGAAAATCAACATCATTAATCTCATATTTAACACCTTCTATTTCAACTGTTTTATTATTGATATCAATGGTATGTAAAATATTTCGACTTTCCATATTAAACTCTGGTCTACGTTCTATTAGCTGTCCTTCTAACTTAAATTGAATAATAGCCATTGCCTTTTGCATACGAGAAATCAAATCCACATCATCCATGCTAAAATCATCATCTTTTACCTTTGCCTTAAATGCCTTTGGATAATCATTAGGATAATAATCCATGGTAAATCGAGCAAGTGGTGTCAGACTGATACCATAACCTTCTTCTATCGTTTCTAAATTTCCATATCGCAGACATATTCGAAGCACATTAGCGATACATACTTGAGAACCAGCAGCGGCAGCCATCCAAATAATATCGTGATTACCCCACTGAATATCAACAGCGTGATGATTCATTAAGATATCCATAATGATATGAGCACCTGGTCCTCTATCATAAATATCTCCTACAATATGTAGTCTATCGATTACTAATCTACGAATGACTTTACAAATAGCGATAATAAATGAATTAGCAAGACCAGTTTCTACGATGCTATCAATAACCGAATCATAATAACCTTTTTTCATATCGTTATTTTCATCTTCATAAAGAAGTTCTTCTATAATATATGCATAATTTTTAGGAAGTGCCTTTCTTACTTTGGAACGTGTGTATTTATATCCTGCCGCTCTACAAAGAAGAACCAAACGATGAATTAACACCGTATAGTACATATCTGTTAAAAAACCATCATCTTTAAATTTTTGCAATTTCTCATGTGGATAATATATCAATGTTGCTAAAGAATTTTTTTCGTCCATAGTCAAAGTATCTAAAAAAGTATCATCAATCTTTCTTTTAACAACACCTGATGCATTTCTAAGCACATGACTAAATGCCTCATGTTCTCCATGTACATCTGTTAAAAAATGTTCTGTACCTTTGGGCAAATTGATAATAGCACTTAAATTAATTAATTCTGTACTAACAGAAGCTTCATCTGGATAAATTTGACTTAATAATTCCAAATAATCGATATCATATTTTTTTGACATATGACCTCCTATATATCAGTAAACAACTCTTCAATACCAAATATGTCTTAATCTATTCTACCACTATAAATGAATTGTTACCATGTAAAATTATAGATAACTCAAATTTAATTTTTTGACATTTTTTGTGAATAGTTGTATAATTACTCAGTATGGATTTTTTAAATAATTTGAAAGGCAGTAAAATGAATAAAGCAACTTTAGAAAAAGAAATTAATCGTCGACGTACCTTTGCGATTATATCTCATCCCGATGCGGGAAAAACAACTTTAACGGAAAAATTCCTCTTATATGGAGGGGCTATTAGAGAAGCAGGCAGTGTAAAATCCAGACGTTCTGCAAAACATGCAGTATCCGATTGGATGGAAATTGAAAAACAAAGAGGAATATCTGTAACCTCCAGCGTTCTCCAATTTGAATATAATGGCTATTGCATCAATATACTAGATACTCCAGGTCATCAAGATTTTAGTGAAGATACCTATCGAACACTGATGGCAGCGGATTGTGCTGTAATGGTTATTGACTGTGCAAAAGGCGTAGAGGCACAAACAGAAAAATTATTTCATGTATGTAAAATGAGGGGTATCCCTATTTTCACTTTTATTAATAAAATGGATAGAATAGGAAAAGATCCCTTTGAACTCGTGGAAAATATTGAACAAGTGCTGAGCATTAAATCATATCCTATGAACTGGCCAATAGGTGATCATAATAAATTTAAAGGTGTATACAATCGTCATAAAAAAAGCATTTCCATATTTTCGGATATGGCACATGGTAGTAAAAAAGCCGATGTAACAAACTGCGATTTACAAGACAACACATTATCAGAAATAGTCGGAAAAAACTGCTTAGAAAAAATACAAGAGGACATTGAACTACTTGATATTGCAGGTGATTCCTATGATGTTAATTTAATTCAAAAAGGAGAACTAACCCCTATTTTTTTCGGATCTGCCTTAACTAATTTTGGTGTTGAACCTTTTTTACAAGCATTTTTAGATATGACACCTCCCCCTACCCCACGTATGAGTAATCAGGGATTAATTAAACCAACAAATGAAGAATTTACAGGCTTTATATTTAAAATACAGGCAAATATGGATAAGGCACATAGAGATCGTATTGCCTTTTTAAGAATTTGTTCAGGACATTTTGAAAAAGGTATGCAAGCCATTCATGTACAAAATAAAAAACAAATTCGACTTTCTCAACCACAGCAATTTATGGCTCAAGATCGAGTGATAGTGGACACAGCATTTGCAGGCGATATCATAGGAATACATGACACGGGTACTTTTAGCATTGGCGATAGCATCTGTGCTACATCTAATGATTTACAATATGCAGGTATCCCCCAATTTGCCTCGGAGCATTTTGCTAAAATATATACCAAAAATGCACTCCGTCGAAAGCAATTTATCAAAGGAATTGAACAACTTTCGCAAGAAGGGGCTATTCAAGTATATAAGCAACCACATATTGGCGTAGAAGAACTAATTATTGGCGTGGTAGGCATATTGCAATTTGAAGTTTTAGAATATCGATTAAAAAATGAATACAATGTCGATGTCCTTCGTGAACTCCTACCCTATAAATATATAAGGTGGATTGATCCGGATACCTATAATCCAGATAAATTTTCAAAACCATCCGATGCTATGATTGTACAAACAAAGGATAATATGCCTGTCATACTCTATCAAAGAGAATGGTCGCTAAAACATATTGAAGAAAGAAATCCAAATATAAAACTAAGTGAGGTATCATTTAATAAAATCATATAAAGGAGATTATATGTCAATTAACAAACATAAATTTAAATTACTCGTTTCTACACCCATCAAAGAAATAAATGGCACTGCACATTTATATAAACATGAATACATGAGAACACAACTACTATATTTACAAAATGATGATGATAATAAAGTATTTACCGCTGCATTTGCCACTCCTCCAACTGATCATTCAGGAGTGGCACATATCGTAGAGCATTCTGTATTATCGGGTTCTAGAAAATATAGAACAAAAGAACCTTTTATGGATTTGATTAAAGGATCTTTACAGACATTTTTAAATGCCATAACATTTAGTGATAAGACAATTTATCCCGTAGCCAGTCGAAATGACAAAGATTTTTCACACCTTGTCGATGTATATCTCGACAGTGTATTCTTTCCACGTATATATGAAGAAAAATCTATTTTTATGCAAGAAGGTTGGAGTTATAAGATATCCGATAAAAAGGATCCTTTAACTTATAATGGCGTTGTCTTTAATGAAATGAAAGGATCTTATTCCGATCCCTCTGCTGAACTTAGTGATGCCATTCATAGTGTATTATTTCCGGATACTTGTTATGCATTTTCATCTGGTGGGCGTCCAGAAAACATTACAGACTTAACATATGATAACTTTTTAAATTTCCATAAAGAACATTATCATCCCACCGATGCAAAATTGCTTTTTTATGGAGATTTAGATATTGATAAATTTTTAGAACATATAGAAAATGATTATTTACTCCATTTTACACCAAAACAAAAAAATAAAGATTGGCTACATAGAACACTCCAAAAACCATTAACACAACCTCAAGAACATACTTGCTATTATCCAGTAGCTGCCGATGATAATATGGATAATAAGTACTGGATTTCTCAAAATTTTGTATTCGGTGAAAAAACAGATATTAAATTACATCTTTGTGCAGATATATTAAAAAGAATTCTAATAAATGCGACCTCTGCACCACTACGAAAAGTCTTAATGGATAAGCAAATTGGAGAAGATATTATCACTTATACTACAGACACTCGTCAAGTGGGCTTTTCAATAGTTGCTAAAAATATAAATCTTTCCAAAAAAGAGGAATTTATCAATATAATTGATACGACATTAAGAGACATCGTAAACAATGGCCTAAATATGGATCTTGTAAATGGTTCTATTAAAATGTATGAATACAGACTTCGAGAAGGATCACAATTTCCAATAAAAGGTCTCATGCATCATATTAATATTTTAGATAACTGGTTATATGATGAAGATCCCATTTCTCCTCTTCAATATGAAAAGTTATTAGAAGAAATCAATCATGATGCACAAAATGGATATTTTGAACAACTTATCAAGGACTATATGCTCGATAACAATCATAGCGCCATTGTTATATTACAGCCAAAACCAGAACTAAATAAAATCAAAGAAGCAAAAGAAACTGAAAAACTTCAACATATTAAAGAACAACTTTCTGATGCACAATTAAATGAATTAATTAGACAGAGCGATGTATTAATCCAAAAACAGACAACGCCTGACACTAAGGAAGATATCGCTACAATACCAAAACTTACCAGAGATGATATCGACCCTAAGGTGAAAATAATCCCCCAAGAAGTTAGCAAACTCGACATGGGAACTTTTCTATATCATGATATATTTACATCTGGAATATCTTATATTGACTTTATTTTTGATATAAATGATGTGCCATTAGAAGATATGCCATTTATTAGCATGTTATGTTATGTACTAGGTCAACTAAATACCACTCGTTCTTATATGGACTTAACAAATGACTTATCCCTATGTACTGGTATAGTAAACATTACACCACAAAATTTTTCACCGATAAATCATGAAGAAGAATTTCAACTAAAAGTAACTCTTCATACCAAATACCTTGCTGATAATCATCGTCGTCCATTAGAATTATTAAAAGAACTAATTACACAGACAGATTTTTCCGACGTTGAAAGAATTTCAACATTAATTAAAAATCAAAAAAGTTCACTCGAAAGTGGATTAATCTATAGCGGAAATGACTTTGCCACAAAGCGATCCCTTTCTTATATCTCAAAAGAAGCATATGTTGCTGATTCTTTATATGGAATTGAGTATTATCAGACAATATGCAAAATAATAGATGAAAAAAAGTTTGCCTTTTTAGCTGAAAAATTAAAATCACTATATAGTACTATATTTAGCAATAAAAATCTTCATATCGCCTTTACAGGAGATCGATCTGATGCAAATGCATTTATTAAAGATGTAAATATTTTTACAGATGGTCTTACGAATAATGATAGCGTAAATAATAAACCAGTTTCCATAGCATCATTTAATAAACAGCCGACCATCGAAGCATTAACATCCACTTCCATGGTGCAATTTGTATCTCAAACAACTAATTTTGCTCAATATGGATATGAATATCAAGGAAATATGAATCTATTATCCAGCTACCTTAATGCACAATTTCTGCATAATAAAGTTCGGGCTCAAGGTGGTGCCTATGGCTGTGGTATGCAAATTGGAATATCTGGCAATATGAGCATCACATCATATAGAGATCCAAATATGTTTGAAACTGTTGATATATATGAACAAATTGCCGATTATTTAGAAAATCTAGATATTAGCACCGAGGAACTAGAGCCATTTATTATTAGTACCTGTGGTAAAACTGACCCTATGCTAACTCCACGTTCAAAAGGAGTAAAGGCAATATCTCGATACTTTATGAAAGTTACGCCAAACGACTTACGAGAACAACGTTCTTCCATACTATCAACAACACCAGAAATTTTAAAATCATACGCTTCATTTTTTAGAACAATACTATCTCCACAAAATATATGTATTTTAGGAAATGAAGATAAAATTAAATCAAATAATGACAAATTTGATAAAGTGACTAACTTAGAGGTATAGCATCTTTAGTATGTGTTTTTAATACTATTCTCAATTTAAAATTATCTACAATATCTATGTAAATAATCCCATCTGTTCGATGAAAGAATTCTATTTATTTTGCTTATACTTTTTAAAATCCTAAAATTTCTGAACTTACTACGTTCAAACAGCAGAAATTTTCAACAAAAGTATAAGCATCATAAATGACGAATCCTTTCATATACAGAGTGGTCTTATTTCATATGATATATAGTTAATCTTAAGAGAATATTATAATATGATATAATATAATGAAATGATTGCTTATAGCCTAAGTATAATAATAAACAGAAAGAAGGTGTATTATGACCAATATCACAGAAAGATTTTTAAAATATGTATCATTTGAAACCACATCAGACCCTCATTCTGAAAGTTGTCCATCTACTGACATTCAGTGGGAATTAGCAAAATATCTTAAAAATGAATTAATAGAAATTGGCATGAGCGATGTAATCCTTGATGACAATGGATATATCTATGCTACTCTACCTGCCAATACTGATAAAGATATTCCTACCATAGGATTTATAGCACATATAGATACCGCACCTGATTTAAGTGGTAAAAATGTAAAACCCCAGTTTGTTGAGTACAACGGTGGTGATATAAAACTAAATGATGACTATACCATGTCTGAGAAAGAATTTCCTTTTTTGAAAAATTTGGTAGGTGAAACCCTTATTACAACGGATGGTACCACTTTACTAGGTGCAGATGATAAAAGCGGTATTGCCATTATCGTCTCCGCAATGGAGTATTTAATACAACATCCTGAAATAAAACATGGCACGATTAAAGTCGGATTTACACCTGATGAAGAAATAGGCAGAGGTGCTAATCTATTTGATGTGGAAAGATTTAATGCAGAATTTGCGTATACTATTGATGGCGGTCCTGTAGGAGAACTAGAATATGAAAACTTTAACGCTGCCAGCGTCGATATAACGATCAGTGGTAAAAATGTGCATCCAGGTTCAGCTAAAAATATCATGTTAAATTCCATTCTTATTGCTATGGAAATAAACTCCATGTTACCCTCGGTACAAAGACCAGAACATACCGAAGGATATGAAGGTTTCTTCCTGCTAGATGAAATTCGTGGCACTGTTGAAGAAACAAAAATGATTTATATCATTAGAGACCATGATATGGAAAAATTCACAGCTAAAAAAGAATTGATAAAAAATATTGTTGATTTTATCAATAAAAAATATGCTTCTGATAATTCCACTGTAGCAAATATTCATGTTGCTGATTCATATTATAATATGAAAGAAAAAATACAGCCGCATATGCATATCATTGATTTAGCTTATAATTCGATGAAGGATATTGGGATTGAGCCAATTGTAAAAGCTATACGTGGCGGAACTGATGGTGCCCAACTGTCATTTAAAGGACTTCCTTGCCCTAATATCTTTGCAGGGGGATATAATTTCCATGGTAGATATGAATTTATACCCGTTTCATCACTTGAAAAAGGACGTGATGTAGTCGTAAAAATAATTGAGAATTTGGAGGCACGATAATGACCTACTCGGAACTTAAACCAACTGCTGTTTTTAAATATTTTGCAGAAATTTCACAAATACCAAGAGGTTCTGGAAATGAACAAGCTATCTCTGATTATTTGGTAGGATTTGCCAAAAATAGAAATCTATCTGTTATGCAAGATGAACATAATAATGTAATTATTAAAAAAGACGCTACTGATGGTTATGAAAATTCTAAAAAGATAATCTTACAAGGTCATATGGATATGGTGCCAGAAAAAGGCTCTACTTCCACTCATGATTTCTTAAAAGATCCCATAGAACTTATTGTCGATGGAGATATACTTCATGCAAATGATACGACACTAGGTGCTGATAATGGAATTGCAGTCGCTATGAGCCTTGCTATATTGGATAGTGATAATCTAGAACATGGTCCCATTGAAGTATTAATTACAACTTCTGAAGAAACTGATTTAGGTGGGGCTCAAGCATTATCTGATAAAGTGTTAGAAGGTGATTATTTAATCAATATCGATTCAGAAGAAGAAGGAATTATCACTGCAGGTTCAGCTGGTGGAGAACTATATACCGCCTACTTCCCTCCTCGACTGGAAGAAGTAGAACATTCATATACTGCATATAATATTGAATTTTCTGGATTTATGGGGGGACATAGCGGTGTAGAAATAGGCAGCCCCAAAGGCAATATGATTGTGGTTATGGCAGATTTTATTGACCAATTGGATCAACCTATGCTTATTAACTTTGATGCTGGAACAAAGGATAATGCCATTCCTCGTATGGGTAAAATGTCCATCTGTGTAAAAAATGACAATTGTAACTGTGAACATTCTAAAATGCATAAAATAAATCACTCTATCGATGATGTCATCAATAAATTAAAAGAAAAATATCAACATATAGAAGGCGAATTAAAAATAAGCTATTCTAAAATGGATACGCCTAATAAAGCACAGGCAATACCATGCACTAAAGAATTTGCCGAATATATACTACAGCTACCAACAGGAGTGATAACCTATACAGATGATACGAAAAAATTTGTCGCATCATCATCCAATCTAGCCATTATTAAAAAAGAAGAAGATGGACGATATAAAATAGAAAATTCCATCCGCTTTAATAAAACGGAATATATGGCTGACTTAGAAAAGATTTTTACTGATGTATCTAAAAAACATGAATTAGAATATGGTTTCTCTAGCTATTATCCAGAATGGGAATACAAAGAAGATTCTCAGCTACGTGATATTGCTATGAAGGTATATAAAAAGATGTATAACGAGGATATGAAAATGGACATCATTCATGCAGGACTGGAATGTGGTGTATTTTATATTAAATATAGACATCTCGATATGATTTCAATAGGTCCTGATATCAACGATCCCCATACCCCACAGGAAAGTCTATCCATAATCTCAACACAACGTGTATATGAATATTTAATAGAACTACTAAAGGCATTAAAATAATACTAGTGTAAACTAATACTAATCTCTTAAGATTAACTATTTATCACATATTAATATAAACCAAATATAACCCCCTATTATAAAGTATGAAATTTATCATAGCACTTTTATAATAGGGGGTATTTATATCTTTATTACATCTTATACTATTCTCAAATAAAAACAATTAATTGGAGATTCAATCAAAGTGAATGAAATAAATGATGATTAATGCCTATCAATAGGACTTCGACCTAGATCTTCTTTTTTAATATGTTGATCATCTGATATCACTTTGATATCCACCTGTTCTCCATCATAATCAAATATAGTAATCGATGCATTATAGATGGGTGGATTATCATACATTTGTGAGACATCTTTATCTTGGATATAGGTTAAAATAGCCCTGACCACCATACCATGACAAACGATAAGAACATTTTCTCCATCGTGTTTGCTCACAACCATATCCATAAAATCACCAATTCTAGCAATTAATTCATGAAAAGTTTCACCTGTTGTAATCGTATAATTTTGTGGCTCTTTCCAAAAATAGTACGCTGCTTTGCCACCCTCATTTTTTATTTTTTCAATAGGATTTCCTTCCCATTCTCCAAAATTCATTTCCTTTATTCTATCATCTATTTCAAACGGACAATCATGATACTCATATACCCTATTTGCTGTATCATATGCTCTAATTAAAGGACTGGTATAGATATAATCGATTTTTTCATTTTTTAAACGCTCCTTAAGAGCCGTAGCTTGTTTTTTGCCTAATTCTGATAATTCTACATCAATTTGACCTTGCATACAATTAACAGCATTTAATGGTGTCTGACCATGCCTTGCTAAAAACACCCTAACCATTTAAATCCATCCTTTCCAAGTGATATTCTACAAACTATAACTTTTCAAACATATCTGGTCGTATTTTTTTAGTTAATTCCATTGATTTTTTTAAACGCCACTGACTAATATTTTGATGATGCCCTGATACTAACACATCGGGTACCTTAATGCCATCAAACTCCAAAGGCCTTGTATACTGTGGATACTCTAATAGTCCATTAGTATGGCTCTCATCTACCAAAGACTCCTCTTTTCCAATTACATTTGGAATAAGACGCATGGTAGCATCCATCAGCACCATAGCTGGAAGTTCACCCCCAGTTAACACATAATCACCAATCGATATTTCATCGGTAACATATTTATCGATAAATCGTTGATCAACACCTTCATAATGACCACATACAATATATATTTTTTTTTCCAATGATAATTCCATCGATTTTTTATGACTTAATAAACTGCCACGAGGTGACATATAAATGACTCTATCACCCTCTTGCCAGTCACATGCTAATAAACTATCCCTCAGAGGAGGAGCTTGAATAACCATACCCGCACCGCCACCATAGGGTGTATCATCGACCCTACCATGCTTATTATTAGCACAGTCTCTAATATTAAAAATATTTATTTTAATAATATTATTACGTATGGCACGACCGATAATGCTTTCTTGTAAAAAACCTGAAAACATATTTGGAAAAAGAGTTAGCACATAAATATTCATATTCTCACTTCCATATAACATTCTATTCGAGCAATATAGTGATTATTCCAGCATCCCATCTATTAATTCTACATTTACTATTTTATTATCCCAATCAAAACTTTTAATAAATTGTTTTACACTTGGTATCATAAATGTTTTATTTGCTGAGTTTACATTATTATCATTATTTTTTTGTATAATAAAGATATCTTGAGCAGCACCACTATAAACTTCTAAAACCGTTCCTACTACACCTAGATTTTTATCTACAACCAAAAATCCTATGACATCGCTATAAAAAAATCCATCTTCTTCCTCAATATCTTCTTTTTTAGCATATACGAAATAATTTTTTATCCTTTGTGCATCTTCTATATTATCAATATTTTCAACTGTCATTAAAATCATATTTTTTTGATATCGCATCTTTAATATATTAAATATGTCATTATTTTGAATAGATTTACCATCCTCATTACTAGCAAGTATCACTGTATTTATTTTTTTATAATCATCCATATCATTCAAATAAGGATAGAGTTTAATTTCTCCATTTAAACCATGAGTGTTCACTATTTTACCCACGCAAATATAATTATTATTTTCCATAATCACTCTTTCATATCATAATATCAAATCGCTAAATAGGGCAAAAGCCCGCAAACAAAATGTATGCTGGCTTTTATTGTATAATTTCTACTACTACTCTTTTATTTTCTTTTGTTGCTGCAGCTTTTACAACAGTTCGTAAAGCCTTAGCGATACGCCCTTGCTTGCCAATTACTTTGCCCATATCATCAGAGGCAACTTTTAATTCTATAATGATAGACTGCGATCCCTCTATTTCTTTTACTTCTACTGCTTCGGGACTATCTACCAATGCTTTGGCAATAAATTGTACCAATTCGCCCATATTTACACTCTCCTGCTATTCTTGGTTTAACTTATCATAAACGCCATGCTTCTTAAACAATGCACGTACTGTATCAGTTGGTTGTGCACCATCTTTAAGCCATTTAACCGCTCGTTCATCTTTAATCATAATGTCCACAGGATCAGATATAGGATTATAATATCCAATTTCTTCAATAAAGCGTCCATCACGTGGAGAACGCGAATCTGCGACTACTAAACGATAAAATGGTTTCTTTTTGGAGCCCATTCTTCTCATTCTAATTTTAACTGCCATCTTGCCACCTCCTTTTAACTTTTATCTATGATAATCGCTGTTGTATTTTGCGAAAATCTCTTATTAAATATTTTATACTAATCAATCAGTCACATATTACTTAAAGAATGGCATTTTAAAGCCTCCACGTTTTCCACTTTTTTTGGCCATTCCAGCAAATTGTTTCATCATTTTCTGCGTTTGCTTAAATTGTTTTAATAACCTATTTACATCTTGCACTTTGGTACCGCTTCCAGCAGCAATCCTCTTTTTACGACTGGCATTTATAATACTTGCATCAGAACGCTCAGCCAGTGTCATAGACTGTATAATAGCCTCTACTCTCACGAGCTCTTTATCATCTACCTGAACATTTTTAAGTGCCTTCGCATTCATCCCAGGCATCATACCTAATAAATCACTTAATGGTCCCATATTCTTCATTTGCTGAAGTTGATCCAAGAAATCATTAAAATCAAATGAGGCATTTTTTAATTTTTCTTCCATCTTTTTAGCTTTTTCTTCATCAATATTTTGCTGTGCCTTTTCAATAAGCGTTAGCACATCTCCCATACCAAGAATTCTAGATGCCATTCTATCAGGATGAAATTGCTCAATATCAGAAAGTTTTTCACCAATACATGCAAATTTTATAGGGGTACCTGTTACAGCTCTTACAGAAAGAGCCGCACCTCCACGGGTATCGCCATCGAGTTTTGTCATAATAAGACCATCGAGTTCTAACCGCTCATTAAAAGTCTGAGCGACATTTACAGCATCTTGACCCGTCATAGAATCGAGAACCAGTAAAATCTGTTTTGGACTAACAGCTTCTTTTATTCTCTCTAGTTCATCCATTAATGTATCATCAATATGTAGACGACCTGCGGTATCGACTATAATAACGTCATTACCATATTTTAAACCGTGTTCATAACCAGCTTTGGCAATTTTTTCTGGATCAACTTTATCCCCCATCTCAAAGACTGGCGTTTCCACCTTATTACCTACAATCTGCAATTGAGAAATAGCCGCTGGTCTATAGATGTCACAAGCCACTAAGAGCGGTCTTTTTCCTTGTGATTTTAACCATTTTGCCAGTTTTCCACAGGTTGTAGTTTTACCCGCCCCTTGCAGTCCTACCATCATAATAACTGTAGTACCAGACGAGCTATAGTCCAAAGAACTCTTTGTCTGTCCCATTAATGCAGTTAATTCTTCATTGACAATTTTAACAACATGCTGTGCTGGTGTTAAACTTTTCATGATTTCCTGACCTACTGCACGTTCGGTCACTTTATTTATAAAATTTTTTACCACCTTAAAATTTACATCAGCTTCAAGAAGTGCTAACTTCACTTCTCTCATCGCCTTTTTTACATCTGCTTCCGACAGTTTACCCTTGCCTCTTAGATTATCAAATGTACTCTGTAATTTATCGGATAGGCTCTCAAATAAAGCCATATTAACCTCCAATTATTTTAGTTCTAAGGAATCAGCAAAATAATAATGAAATTTATTTTTATTGCAATATTTTTCAATATCTTTTTTAATATTATTATCCGTAACATATTCTAATAAAAATACTGTTAATCCATATTTTTTACACTGTTGTAAATAATCTTGAAAATATTTTTTATCAGAAGGATCATTAACGCCAAATGAACCATCATCAAAATTAACAGAAGTAAACACTCCTTCTTGATTAACGCCAAATACCAATTTATTTAAGTCTTCTTGTACCATCGCACGTTTTATAAATTCATCTGCACCATTAATAATAATAGGAATATCGATTTTACTAAGTTCTTCTAATATATACACGAGCGAATTATATACCTCATCGGTAGGATATTTATAGTAAACATCAAAATTATCTAAAAACAATCCATTAGCACCCATCTGTTGATATTCTTCGGCTTTATCTAAAATATATGACACCCATTTATCTTGAGTAACATCAACCCATTTTTCTTCTTCCCAATTTTCATAATTATCCAGTGTGATATCAAACATCTCACTATGTATATCTCTAAAAGTTTCGAGTGAGCCTACATTTAAATAACTAAAAACTTTTTTATTATCTAAAGTATGAAGTCTAGCTATCTCACGATATGTTATAAAATCGGCATCGATAACAACAATGTTATATTTTGATACGGTTTCAAGACTGTCACTATCTGCACCTATAAAGACACCATAATCATCATATGATTTTTGGGTAAAATTATATCCCACAGTCACCACCAAAACAAAGGTAACAAATGCTATTAAAACAATAACTGTCTTATCTCGTATTTTCATATATTCCTCCATAATAACTAATACTTACTACACAAACACACATCACTCTAATAAATCAAGCAATCGATTCACATTATGTATTTTCTTATTTAAATCATCTATTCTCTCTGATAGCTTTGATTCATTGATTATTTCAGCGATATTAGTCATTTCTTCTTTAATTATTTTTCTATAATGATCCCTTTTACAAAACATGGCATAAAACGATAACTGTTTTTCATATAAATATAATAATTTCTGAGATTTATGAATAGCATCATGAACTGCTTGACGACTTATCGATAATTCAGTTGATATTTCTCCCAGTGATAAATCTTGATAATAATAAAGTTGAAATATATCTTTTTGCCTATCGGTTAATAAATTGCCATAAAATGAAAATAGTTCACAATATTTTAGTTTTTCATCCAATCTATCCTCGGATTTCATAATTAGCTCCTATAATAGTGTAAAACTTCATTGCTTTACATAGATAATATAACAACTATATTTTTATTTGTCAAGTAATTTTAGCTTACAAGCTCACCATTTTGCATATAATAGATTTTTTGAATATTATCAATTTACTCGGATATATTAACTTTCCTCACCTAATAATGCGGATACAAACTCTTTAGGATTAAATCGCTGTAAATCATCAACACTTTCTCCAACACCAATAAATTTCACAGGTATCCCGAGAGTATGATGGATTGCTAAAACAGCTCCCCCTTTTGCCGTTCCATCTAATTTTGTTAATATAATACCAGTAATATTAGCCACCTCTTTAAATAATTTTGCTTGCTGTACAGCATTTTGACCCGTTGTTGCATCTAAAACCAAAAGAACCTCTTTATTTGCCTGTGGATATTCTCTATTAATTACTCTAGATATTTTTTCTAGTTCATTCATCAGATTTTTCTTATTATGAAGTCGACCAGCAGTATCACATATAAGCACATTAGCACTTCTTGCCTTAGCAGCTTGTATACTATCAAACACTACAGCTGCGGGATCTGCACCCTCACCTTGGGATATAATATCTACACCAACTCTACTAGCCCAAACTTTTAATTGATCACTAGCCGCTGCACGAAAAGTATCAGCCGCAGATAATAATACCGAATGCCCCTCTGCTTTTAAAAGCGATGATATCTTCCCAATAGATGTCGTTTTCCCAGCACCATTAACACCAATAACTAATATAACCTGCGGATTTTCATCAATATTTAATTTACTTTCATCTTCACTTGCTAAAAACTCTAACAATACTTCATGTAATACTTTTTTAATTTTTGTAGGATCTTTTATTTTACGTTCATTAATTAACTCTCGAAGTTTATCCATAATATCCATAGTCGTTTCCATACCAATATCGGACATTATTAATATTTCTTCTAATTCTTCATATAAATCTTCATCAATTTTTCCATAACTATTAAATAATCGATCTAATTTATCCGTAAAGCCACTACGTGTCTTTGATAAACCATTGATCAACTTTTTAAAGAAACCCATTTTTTTAGGTTTTTCTTCCTTTTTAACTTCTACAACATCTATCATTTCATCAATCGCTGTAACTATATTATCTTCTATCATTTCATCAACCGCAATAACTTCATCAGATTCTATCACTTCATCAGCCGTAGTGACTTCACCAATTTTTTCAACCACCTCATCGCTGTTATTATCATTTGATAAAATATTGACATCCTCAACTTTATCGCTTTTCTTTTTCCCAAACCACTTTTTAAACATTATGCCTCCTTATAATCTTCCAATTTAACGGATACTAATTTTGATACACCATACTCTTCCATAGTCACGCCATATAAAGTATCTGCAATCTCCATAGTGCCTTTTCGATGCGTAATAATCACAAATTGAGAATTATCGACAAATCCTCTTAGAAAATTAGCAAATTTATAAACATTAACATCATCAAGAGCTGCCTCTATTTCATCTAGTATACAAAATGGCGTTGGCCTTGTTTTAAGAATTGCAAAAAGCAATGCAATAGCAGTCATTGCACGTTCTCCACCAGATAAGAGATTTAAACTTTGCAATTTTTTCCCAGCTGGTTGTGCTAATATTTCAATACCCGTTTCTAAGCAATTCTCCATATCTTCCAGCTTAACATCAGCATGACCGCCATCAAAAAGAATACCAAATATCTCATTAAAATTGCTCTTAATTACTTCAAAGGTATCTTTAAATTTGTTAATCATTTCATTTTCAATACTAGATATCACCTTTATTAGCGACTGTTTAGCATTCACTAAATCATCAAGCTGTGCTACTAAAAAATCAAATCTTTCCTTAACACTATTATATTCATCAATGGAACTGATATTTACTTCACCTAGTGCCTTAATATGTTTTTGTAATTCATTTAATCTCGCCTTTAAGACTTTTTCTTCCATATCCACCTTATGTTCACGAGCTTTAATTAAACTCATTTCATGCATTTCCCATAGATTTGAAATAACAGCATCTTTTTTAGCTTCCATCTTTGCTAAAAGTAATTCTTGATTATGTAGTATTTGACGATTACTCTCACGCTCATGAATTTGAGTTTCATATGCTTGTTTATTATTAGAATACTCAGATTGATATTTTGTTCGTTTAACATAAATATCTTGTTTTTTTTCATGAAGCATCATTAACTCATCATTAATCTGCTTTTTCTTATCTTCATTTTGAGTTTTTTCGATATTTAATAACTCAATTTCTGAGCATTCATTAATTTGTTCATCTTCCAATTTTTCCAAATTTTTTATATTAGTTTGTAATAACTCACTTAATCTTTGACACTCTTTTTTAGCAAAATCATATTGTTCTACAATCTTCACTTGTTCTATTTCAATAGTTGATAAATCTTGTTTAATATTTTGGAGATTTAATTCTAAACTGTCAATTTCCTTACTTTTTCGTTTAATAGCTTCCTGCGTTTTTTCTTTTTGCTTTGTTAACACGATAATATTAGCACGATGTTTTTCTAATACATCTTCCAATTGAGTAGTTTGAGTTAAAATCATTTCCCGTTGAATACTAAACTGTTCTTTTTCATCTTCAATTTTTTTCTTTTCTTTTGAAACACTATTATATTCCGCTTCAAACATCACAATTTCTCGATCTAATGCTTTTTTATTTTGCTCCACTACTTCTATTTTTTTATCCAAATCTAAAATTTGCCCATCAATATCATCAATGATTTGATGAATTTTATTTTTATTAACCTCTTCCTTTTTAATAATTTCACTTAAATCATCAATCCTTCTCTTTCGCCCCAGAATATGCACACCTTGCTGTCGCCTAATATTTCCACCACTAATCGCTCCATTCGGTATAAAAAGTTCACCGTTAAGGGTGACAATCTGATGTTTAATTTTAGAAGAACGCCCCACTTTTCCATAGTTTAAACATTCTATAGCCGTGTCATAATCTTCAACTACTAAGGTTCTACAAAGAAGATATTGACGAAGAATTTCATATTTTTGATCACAATTCACCAGTTTATCCGCCGTCCCAATAACACCACTGATTTGCAAGACCCCATCTGGTATATTAAGGGGATTAGAAGAAATATTTGTCAATGGTAAAAATGTTACCCTACCTATTTTATTTTTATTTAAATAATTAATCAGTCTTTTAACATCTTTTTCATCTTCTGTAACGACTTGCTGAAGTTTTCTACCCAATACTACCTCAATAGCCGTTTCCACATCCGCAGGAACCCTTATAAGGCTTGCTACTACGCCATGAACTCCATGACCCAAAACGGAATCTTTAGAGCAACTTTTTAACAAATTTTTAACGCTATACTCATATCCTTCAAAAGTGTTTTCCATATCTTGTAGTAGTTGTCGTTCTTTTTTGCTTTCAAAAATTTTATTCGTTATATCATCAAATGTAATTTGCTTTTCTTTTCTTCTATTTTTCAATATGTTTTGATCTTCAATATATTTTATATATTCCTTTGAACAAATTTCCCTATTTTGAGTAGCATTGGAAAGGGAATACTCGGCAATAGCTATTTTTTTTGCATGATCAACAATTCTAGCATCTATATCATCATTTTTTTTATCAATATCATTACGCCTTTGCATCCAACTATCAAAAGAACTTTCACTTCTAGCTATTTCAACTCGTTCTTCTTCTATATTATTTAATGTATCTGTTAGTAAAATTTTATCATTATCTAAATATTTCTTTTCACTATTAATATATTTTATACTTTCATCATATATTTTTTTAATGTTTTCCCATTTTTCTCGCTTATCAGTAGCAAGTTGAGATAAATCTTGTTCCTTATTATTAGCATTATCTAATTCGACCCGTAGATTATTAATAGATGTATTTAATACTTCTTTTTCTCGTATATGACGATTCTTACTGTCATTAATAAACTTTTCTCGTTCTAAAATTTGTGTTAACTTCGATTCTATATGTACACTTTGTTGTGTCAGTTCTAAAATTCTATTATCAGAACGTTGTATATCATGTTCTATACCTAATAGCATGTCTTTTATTTGTTCTATTTTTTTATTCCAATAAATCTCATTTTGCTCTATTTGTAAAAGTTTTTGCAAAACTTCTTCTTTTTTATCATTTTCTAGTCGGATATCATGTTCATACTTATCAATAATTCTAACAAAATGACCTATTTGTAAATGATTTCTTTCTTTTTCAAAATCTAAATATTTTTTTGCTTTCTCACTTTCAATACTAAGAGGTTCTATTCGCATATTTAGTTCATCAATAATATCTTGCACTCTAAGCATATTAGCCTGTGTAGAATCTAATTTTTTTTGCGTTTCATATTTTCTACTTTTATATTTAACAATACCGGCGGCTTCTTCAAATATGAATCTTCTGTCTTCGGGATTATGACTTAAAATTTTATCGATTCTACCTTGTCCTATAATAGAGTATCCTTCCGTACCCATCCCTGTATCAACAAATAATTCTTTAACATCTTTTAGTCTACAGACTGCACCATTTATTAGATACTCACTATCTCCAGAACGATACAATCTTCTCGTAATAACAACTTCAGAAAAATCCATATCAAAAAACCGATGGGAATTATCAAAAATTAAAGATACCTCTGCCAATCCCAAAGCCTTACGATGTCTTGTTCCATTAAATATAACATCTTCCATTTTAGAACCACGTAAGGTTTTTACCTTTTGCTCCCCCAACACCCATCTTAGTGCATCGGTTATATTACTTTTACCACTACCATTAGGACCTACCACGCAAGTGACACCTGGATTATAAATCATCTGAGTATTATCTGCAAACGACTTAAATCCCTTCATTTCCATACGTTTTAAATACATTTTCACCTCGTTGCCATATGTTCAAGTGCATATTTTGCAGCATCTTGCTCGGATTCTTTTTTACTTTTGCCACTGCCATGTCCCACCACATCATCATTTAAATATACCTTTGTATAAAAAGTCTTACAATGATCAGGACCATCTTCTCCAACTACTTCATATCGAATTTTATTATATTTATCATGTTGAATTAATTCTTGAAAATGCGTTTTATAATCTAAAAATATCTTACCTTTGATAGCATCATCAATATATTGACTCATTTGGGCATAAATAAATTTTTTTGTTTCCTCCATTCCACCATCCAAAAAAATAGCAGCAATCAACGCCTCAAAAGCATCAGCCAAAATCGACTCCCTATCACGACCACCCGTCATTAACTCACCTTTACCAAATTTCATATAAAGACCTAAATTAATATTTCTTGAACATTTCGCTAAGGTTGCTTCACACACTATTTTAGATCGCAGTCTCGTTAATTTACCCTCTGGAATATCATTAAGCAAATTAAAAATATGTTCACTAATAATTACACTTAATACCGCATCCCCTAAAAATTCCAATCTTTCATTATTAACAATACATTGTTCTTTACTTTCATTTGAATAAGAACTATGAGTAAGTGCCTCTGTTATTAAATTAATATTTTTAAATGTATAATTAATCGCCTTTTCTAATTCTTTATGAGACATATTTTCACCATTTTCTATTATTTATTTTATACTAATTTTCACATAAATTTCTATCTATTCTTTTTCTTCATTTTCTGTACTTTGCTCTGTCTCGTCTATATTCTTTTCTTTATTTTCAACATCTTCCATCTTTTCGTCTGCATTTTCTTGTATTTCTTGGATAGTTGCTGTATCTACCATCTTCGTATTTGTATGTTCTTCTAAGTTTATTTCTATATCTTCTGTATTCTCTGCATCTTCGGTAGCTTTGGTATTTTCGATACATTCATCTACATTTTCGTGATTTTCTATTTTTTCTTTTGTATGTTTTTCACTTTGAACGCTCATATTTTCAGCACTATTTAAGTTTTTATCTTCATTATTTTTTACCATTTCCATACTCTGTGTAATATCTGCTAAAACATTTGAATTAACAGCCTTATAGGCATATATAATCGCATTCATAAAAGCCTTTGCATCAGAACTACCATGTGCCTTTACTACTAACCCCTTAACCCCAAGCAAAGGAGCTCCACCATATTCTCGATAATCCATTTTATTTTTCATATCATCTAGACCATCTTTAACAGCAATTGCACCCAATTTTGTTTTAAACGATTTTGTAAATACACTCCTTAACTCCGTACTAAACATCTTGGCCATTCCCTCTGTTAATTTTAGCACAACATTTCCTGTAAAACCATCACAAACAATGACATCTGCTGCTGCATTTGGTATTTCTCTTGCTTCGATATTTCCAATAAAATTAAAATTATCTGATATATGAGCATATTCTAATAATAAGTCATATACTTCTTTAACCAGTGTATTACCCTTTCCTTCCTCATGACCAATATTAAGAAGTCCAACACGTGGTTCATCTATACCTAATACATTATGTGCATAAATATTTCCCATAATAGCAAATTCTAATAAATTTCTAGGCTTACAATCAGCATTAGCACCAGCATCAACCAAAACAGCCATGCCATTTGTCGTTGGATAAACAGTGCATATTCCAGGTCTGTCAATCCCTTTTATTCGACCGACTTTTAATAAACTACCTACTAGTAATGCACCAGTATTTCCTGCTGATATAAATGCATCATACTCATGATGCCTAAGACCTACCAAGCCCATAACCATAGATGAATTTTTCTTTCTTTTTATTGCCTTAACAGGTGAATCATCACCATCTATACTTTCAGTGGAATGTATAATTTGCATATCATGATTAGTGTTTTTTAGCATAAGTTCTTGCTGTATCTGATCTTTATCCCCTATAAGCACTAGCTGTGCATCTATTTTTTCACTAGCTTCTATTGCTCCATCTATTCGTCGTTTTAAATCTCCGTCTCCTCCCATGATATCAATGGCAATTTTCATATCTAAGTCCTTTCATATAACGACAATACCTAAACCTAAAATATTATATCACTTTTTATAATAAACAAAAATAACCTATGATATTAATAATGAAATATAATCTTAAATAAAATGATAAAACAATATAATCTTCCTAAAATTTCAATTCACGATTTTAGACATACACATTATAAAAATGTCATGTAAATTGTTACGTTTGTTACGTTATTATACGCAAATATACAAAAAAGGAAAATAGGTTCTATATAGTGAAACATAATAATTTCAATCTATACAAAACCTATATCTTTAATACAAAAAAGTTTGGCAGGGGTGAAAGGACTCGAACCCTCGGCACGCGGTTTTGGAGACCGCTGCTCTACCAACTGAGCTACACCCCTATGGTGGGCCTTCAGGGACTTGAACCCCGGACCATCCGGTTATGAGCCGGATGCTCTAACCAACTGAGCTAAAGGCCCATATGGCGGAGAAGGTGGGATTTGAACCCACGCGACGCGCAAACGCCCTACTCCCTTAGCAGGGGAGCCTCTTCAGCCACTTGAGTACTTCTCCATAAACTTTTTTAATTATATCACCATTTCTACAATTAGTAAAGCATAACATGGCGGAGAGGGTGGGATTCGAACCCACGTGGGCTTGCACCCTAACGGTTTTCAAGACCGCCCCGTTATGACCACTTCGGTACCTCTCCATGGTGACCCATCTGCGACTCGAACGCAGGACTCCCTGATTAAAAGTCAGGTGCTCTACCAACTGAGCTAATGGGTCATGGCTG
>PDWI01002744.1_pt1 | contig 48517 bp, 46 predicted proteins | sample 1430891 | NCBI WGS metagenome assembly PDWI01 (sample SAMN01162508, study PRJNA174530) | Oral metagenome, whole genome shotgun sequencing project. | biome: Marine environment; feature: Marine mammal; material: Swab sample of the gingival sulcus; isolation source: swab sample of gingival sulcus...
TTGGACAGATATACACAGGATAAAACACAACAGGAAAAGAGACCCGCATCCGTGTCAATTACCCGTTCATCTTTTAGACAGGCTTATTCTTTTAACAACTGATGAAAACGATATTGTACTTGACCCGTTTTCAGGAACCGGTACAACTGCGATTTCCGCCAAAAGACTTGGACGCAGATATATTGGATTTGAATTAGATGAAAAGTATGCAGAAATATCGAGAGAAAAATTAGAAAAAACACAACCAAATTTTAAACTTGGTGATATTTGGGTTAGCTTTTATCTGAAAGATGTTGTTACAATCAGACATAAAGATTGGGACAAATTAAAAGAATATTTTATTGTTCCCAATCCTGCAAAAACGATTGATTATAATAAAACGAAAATAAAAAATAAGAGATTAGTGCCTGAAAATAAGTCAGTTTGCCATGTGAAAGAAAAAAAGGTAAAAGAAGAAAATATTATAAAATTTGGAACAATATAAGTAGTATTGTGTTGCGGGGGAAAATAAAATTATTATCAATATCTCACATAAGCACCTACTCTCTATTCCCTACCGGCGCGCCTACGAGCAGTTCTATAATATCTATTCGACCAGAAAAAACCAAGTGCAAGCCCCGATACAATATGCCATATTCCCCAAAGTGCAGCTATGCCGGCAACACCGCCCATGCCGTCGGGGAAAATATTTTGATTGAAAATAAGAACTAAAGCTAAACCTGAATTTTGAATGCCGGTTTCTATGGTTATGGTACGAGTGTTCTTACTTGTTAAACGTAGAAGTTTAGAAACAACGAAGCCCGTGATTAAGGCTAATGCGTTGTGTATAAATACGATAGGAAGTAAGATGTACCAGTATTGATAGAAGTATGTGTCGTTGGCTCGTATGGCAAATATCACAAAACTTAGGAATATTAAAATTGAAAGAATTTTTATGGGTTTGAAAATCTTTGCTGTTATTTTTGGAAATTTTTGTGCAAATAAAATACCTGTTATAAGAGGTGCTCCCATAAGTAATGTAATTGTTTCCATAACTTCGGCAAATGGTATGTGTATCGGGTGTTCGATGGGTAGTGTGCCTATGTATAATTTGCCCCAAAAATAAAAGTTTAAGGGGGTGAAAAGGATAGATAATAAATCGGAAAAAGCAGTAAGACTAACCGATAATTCTACATTGCCTTTGGACAGAGAGGTTATAAAATTTGAAATATTACCACCCGGACAAGCTGCCACAAGTAGCATACCCAAAGATATTGATATAGGTAAGTCTAATAAGTATACGATTACAAAAGTAACCCCCGGCAATAATAAAAACTGTGATACCAAACCGGTAATGAGGGCTTTAGGGTTTTTTATAAGTTCAATAAAATTTGTCCGTTTTATGTTGAGAGCTATACCAAACATAACAAAGGCTATACTTATGTTTAGCAATAACAGACTACTTTCGTTGAAATTTAACTTAACAGAGTCAAATTCTTTTAATATTTCATTAAAAGTTTCATTCATTTTCTAATACTTCATCTATACAAGTAAATATTAATTCCGTTTCAAAACCTCGACTCGATACGAAACGCATAAGTTTATTTTTTTTCTCAAAAATACTATTTCCCTCGATTTTATTTAATTTTTTTTTCATAAGTTGTTTACATTTTTCGGTGTATTTATCGTCGGGTAGTGCCGACAAGCAATCTTCTATTATATCATCAGGTATTTGCTTGGATTTTAAATTATATCTAATTTTAATTTTGCCCCAACCATTAATATTGAATTTATCTTTCGTGTAAAAACCTGCATAACGCCTTTCGTCTATAAAATTTTCTTGTTCTAATTTCTCAATAATTATGCTTTGTTGGTCGGTAGGCAAGCCCCAGTTAGTAAGTTTTTTGCGAATATCAAAACAAGACTGTTCCTGCATGGCACATATATCTGCCGCTTTTTTAAAATATTTTTCTTGTAGTTGCATTATGTTTTATATAGTGTACCTTTAGATAAATTCAAAAAACGCAAATTTATAATTTTTTAGAGATTACTTAAATTAGTTCACTATTGAAAAATCAAAATTTTATTTTTTTCATATAAAATATAATTTTGCCGGTTCAAAAAATATAAATTATGATAGAAAATATTTTCACTTTATTGGTATTGATATTATTGCAAGCAGTTTTGGGTTTAGATAACCTTTTGTATATTTCGTTTGAGGCAAAAAATGCTCCGCGTGATAAACAAAGGTTTGTAAGAAATACAGGAATTGGATTAGCAATTATTTTAAGAGTAGGAATTTTAGCTTTGCTTGTAAACGTTGTAAAATATTTACAAAAACCGATTTTTTCTTTCGATTATAATTCTGTAATTACCGGCAGCTTCAATACTCATAGTCTTATTGTGTATTTGGGAGGCGGTTTTATAATGTATACCGCCATAAAAGAAATATGGCACATGATTTCTCACGATAGTACTGAAAATAAGCATGATAAAAAGAAATCATCGGTAGCAAAGGTTGTAGCTATGATTGTTTTAATGAATATTGTATTTTCTTTTGATTCTATTTTGAGCGCCATAGCTCTTACTGATGTTTTTTGGGTGATGATGACTGCAATTATAATTGGCGGGCTACTAATGATTTGGCTTTCTGAAAAAGTTTCTGTTTTTTTAGAAAAAAACAAAAAATATGAAGTTTTAGGTTTGTTTATATTACTGATAGTAGGCGTTATGTTGATTACTGAGGCAGCACATATATCGCATTTGCATTTGTTTGGAAATGAGATACATGCAATGAGTAAAGCTACTTTTTATTTTGTTTTGGCTGTATTGGTTCTTGTTGATATTATTCAATCTCGTTATCAGAAAAAACTTACACAGAAAAAAACTAAGTGATTTGATTTGGAGATGAATTTACCCGTAGAAATTCAAAAGAGTTGTTTTTTCATGTAAAATATTTATAGGTTTTGTTTTTAGCTTTTAACTTTTACATTTCAACTTAACGGTCAATTTTACTCGTGTTGTTTTTTGTTGTAGGCATCTAAATTTAGTTTATATTTTTTTCCAAATTGATTCCAAATTGTTACAAACAATCCGGTAATTAGCGAGCCTGCTAAAAAGCCTATAATTCCCATCCACATAAGTCCACCCAGCGTACCTATAAAAATTATGGCAGTATGTAAACCGCTTTTGTTACCGTCTAATCGTGGTCTGATAAGATTCTGGTTTACAAGCACTAAGCCTGATCCTACAATCAGGACGGTAAGCCCTACCGTATAATTTCCCATTAATAGATATACTATTCCTACAGGTATCATAACTGTATTAGTGCCTACCAGTGGTATTACCGATAGTATGGTCATTATAAAGCCCCAAAAGAACGGCGAAGGTATGCCGAGTAAGGCAAATAATATACCCCCAAATATGCCTTCCAAAGCACCAAGCATAAATGTATTAATTACTACAGCATCGGTAACTCTTTTTACGTTTTCGAGCAATTCTTTTTCGTCTTCGTCTTTTAGCGGGAGTAGGAAATGTATGCGTTCCAAGAGGCTTTTCCCGTCTACCAGCATAAAGTAGAGCATGAACAGCACAACAAATATATGGAGTATCATCATGGTAACCCCCGTGAAAGTGTCTTGTATGAGTTTTATGCTGTATTCGGCAGCCATACCAAGAAATTCATTAATTTTATCGCTTACGAGGTTAAAGTCTAAATTCGATATATTTTCTTTTAAAAACGGATATTTGTCTATCAGGTTTTGTATATTTTCTTTAGAAAGTTGTTCCTGTAAAGCAGGCCATTCGTTTTTTAGAAGTTGGTAGTTGGTATTTATTTCTTGGGTGAGCATAAACCCTACAAAAAATAGTGGTATAACTATAATTAATACTGTCATTAGAAGGGTTAAAGTAGCTGATAGGTTTCGTTTGTTTTTTAATTTTTTAAGAAAAAACTTATATGGTCTGTTAAAAATAATAACCAAAATAAGCGCCCAAAAAACATCTGCCAGTAATGGTTTTAGTACGTTGTAAAAACCTATTGATAAAAGAATTAGGATGAAGAAAAAGAATATTTCTTGTAGATTTATATTTGATTTGTTTTGCATTTGGTTTATGGAGTATTAGTTAGTTGTGTTAATTTGCTTTTTATTTTTTAGTTGGAAGTTGGAAGTTCGAAGCGGGAAGTTTTTCAAACCTATTTCAGGACAAGACATTCAATTCAACGAAATACTTCTACCAACACAACAAAGATAATATGAAATGAAAAAAAATACAAGAAATATTTATCAATAGTTAGTTATTTCTTTTACAAATTATTAATAATCAGAAAAATATATTGTTGTTGGTATTGTTTTTTGTAACTGTTTGTTTATAAGTTGTTTAATTTGTCGTTCTGTGAGCTTTGCCTTTGGTAATTTAATGAAATATTGTTTGATAATATAAAATGTGTATCTTTGTGTAATAAAAATTTAAAATTTTAAATATGAAAAATTCTTTGATTCTTTTTAAAAAAGTGTGTGTTGTAGTAGCAGTAGTAGTGTTGACACACGGTGCATTGAATGCACAGACAGTAAATATTCCCGACCCAAATTTTAAAGCTGCATTGCTTGACCATTATGTTGTAATAGATACAAATGGAGATAATGAAATTTCTGTTGCAGAAGCAGAAGCATTTACCGGATATTTGGATATACAAAATGAGGGAATTTCTGATTTGACAGGCTTAGAGGCTTTTGTAAATATTACAAGATTATTTATTCACGATAATAATGTTTCAGGAATATTAAACCTTTCTGCAAATACAAAATTAGAACGTTTTGGGTGTGCCGGAAACAATATTGATAGTATAAATATAAATAAAAACGTTAATTTGAAAAGGTTAAATTTAACAACCAATAATTTAAGTTATGTAGATTTATCCAATAATGTAGAACTTGAAAGAGTATGGCTTTATGAGAATAAAATAAAAAGCTTAGACGTTACTAATAATGATAAATTACAGCATTTGGTGGTAGACAATAATGAATTAGTTAGCCTTGATGTTTCAAATAATGTAAAATTATTATCATTAGGAGTTCAGTTTAATTCTTTGAAAGAATTAGATATTTCTAATAATAATTTATTAATTGTTTTGAATGCTTGGTCTAACAAATTTGAAACAGTAAATGTTGCTAATGGAAATAATGCGAATATGACAATGATGAAAATTTATAATAATCCAAATTTGAAATGTATTCAGCACGACGAGGGCTTTGACCCCGAAACAATACCTTGCGAAAACGGACAAGGTTGGTGTAAAGACGAAACAGCCAATTGGTCTGAGAACTGCGCAGTTGATGTAGACGAATTAGTGTTTTCTGAAAGTTTAGAATTGTATCCAAATCCAACGCAAGATATAATAAATGTAAAATTGGGTAATGCTAATTTCGATAATGCAGTAGTTTACAATTCGAGAGGTGCAAAAGTTATGATTAGCAACAGAGAAACCTTTAGCGTAGAAGCATTAGAAGCAGGTTTTTATTTCATAAAAGTTGTTACTACTGAGGGAGATATTCAATACAAAAAATTTATAAAAAAATAACGAACTATTGTGTAAATTAACACAGCGTTAAATTGATAATTTAATGTGTTGAATTATTTATGTAAAGATTTGATTACAAGACGTTTGAAGGTGAAAAAGACCCGACAAATTTTAAAAGTTGTCAGGTCTTTTTTTATTTGTGGGTTTAAATTATTGAATACAGAACTGTTAGAAAAAGTGCTGAAAATACAGAAGATAAGGCTGTTTCGGCTAAAGTTTCTCCATCATAAATCATGGTAACTCGTTTTTGAAATTTACCTAATGAAAATTGCAATAAATTAATTGTAGTAGTATCAAATTTTTCAACATTTGCCGTAATATGATAGTATTTATTTTCTTTATCATAAGTGTAATTTACTTCAAGAATTTTAGTGCTTTTGTAAAAATACTGCCAGCCGTTTTTTGTGTGTTGCTCTTCTACCACAATGTTTTGAGAGGGAAAAGTAATTTCTCCATTCTTGTAAGATGCAATAATTTTACCGTCGGCATCTGATAAAATTTTACGTCTTTTGTCTAAGTTATAATTCTCGGGTTCATTTTTTATTTTGCTAACTATACCATTTTTTCCAAATGAAATTAATGTATCTTTTTGGTTGTCTAAAAGTACAAAATTCTTAGCATAATCGTACCACTCAGGAATAGAGCTTGTACATTGTCTATTTTGTGAAAATACATTTTGAAATAAAACGATTAGAACCAAGGCTATAAAATATTTTTTCATAAGGCTTAAATTTTAAAAGTGAATAAATATTAAACCTTTCAAAATTAAAAAAAATATATAAAGATAGCTTCTAAAAATAGTAAAATTTAACAAATAACAAGGGAGCAGGCTCCCTTGTTCGGTAGTGTGATACTTTACAACTGCCTGTTTTTTAGTATACTAAGATTGCTGTGTAAAGCCTTAACCCATTTGTAATTCTTAACTTTTTTCTTTCTTGTAAAAACAAAAACTGCCCGATAGATACGGACAGTTTTCGAACTTTAAATTATTAACAATATGGTGGAGCTAAGGGGAGTCGAACCCCTGACCTTTTGACTGCCAGTCAAACGCTCTAGCCAACTGAGCTATAGCCCCTAAAAAAAAGTACCCGAGGCCGGGATCGAACCGGCACGGCATTGCTGCCATTGGTTTTTGAGACCAACGCGTCTACCAATTCCGCCACTCGGGCTAATGTGAGCGACAAAGGTAAAAAATAAAATTTTGAAAAAAAAACTTTTTATCTCATATTTTTTAATACTTTTACCTACTCGTTTTTAATACAAAAAAACAGATGACTTATGTGAAAAATATAACTATCATTTTTTTATTGTTGCTCATGACATTACCTGTTGTGGCACAATTGAATGTGTACGAACTTAAGTCGGCTTTCATCTACAAATTTGCAGAAGGTACGGAAAGAAGAAAGGGTGATGCTAATTCCAAATATTTCAAAATAGTAGTAGTAAGCTACGATGATGAAATTTATGATGTTTTTGTGAATAAATTTTCAGGAAAAAAAATTCGAGGCTTAGAAGTAAAAGTACAAAAAGTTAAATTTAATAAATTAAATAATTCAAATGCACATATTGTCTATTTGTCGGAAGAATTTAATAATAGAGTAGATGATATTTTTTCCTCGTTGAAGCGTAAACATACTCTTTTAGTTACGAATAACTACCCCGAGGTAGATTATACCATGATAAATTTTATTGAAGAAAAAGGTAAAATTAAATTTAAATTAAATTCAAAAAATATAAAAAAAGCAGGAATTAAAATATCAAACGAACTTTATTGGTTAGGCGGTAATGAAGACGATATGAGGAAAATTAATGAAGCTTTGAAGAAAGATTTGGCGCTTAATGAAAAAATGGTAGAAGAATTAAATAAAGCTATAGAGGATAAAGTAAATGAAAATAAAAAATTGTCGAAATCTAACGAGCTTTTGAAAAAAGATAAAATTGATTACGAAAAAAAAATAGAAAAACTGAAAAAAGACCTTGATGATACAAAAAAACAGATAGAAAATAGAAAAAAGAAATTGGCTAAGCAAGATTTATTGCTTAAAGCTAAAGAAAAAGAAATTCGTGCGAAACAAGACGAAATTATTAGTCAAGAAATTAAAATAGATAGGTATAGAGTTGATATATTAGAAAGGGAGAAAAAATTTACAGATTTAAATAATTTGATTAGGGCAAATAACGACACTATAGCATCACAAGAAAATGTATTAGAGAAAAAAAATGAATATATACAAAAGCAACTTTTTTATCGCTATATATACATATTCGTTATATTGGTTTTGTTGATTGTAGCTTATTTTATATATAGAAATTACCGTCTTAATCGTAGAATGAATAAAACCCTTTCTGAGAAAAATGAAGAAATAATTTTGCAAAAAGACAAACTTCAAAAACAAGCTAATACTCTTGATGTAACTAACAAACAACTCAAAGAAAACAACTTCCAGATAAAGGCAGGCATACGATATGCGAAGACTATACAACTTGCTGTTTTACCGGGAGCTAACAGTATTTCCGGTTACTTCAAAAGTTTTGTATTTTTCCGTCCTAAAGATCATGTGTCGGGCGATTTCTTTTGGGCATATTGCATGAAAAAACAAGACAGAAAGTTCTTTTTTGCAGCAGTAGTCGATTGTACGGGGCACGGAGTTCCTGCCGCTTTTATGACTTTTGTGGGAAATAATCTTTTGAACGAGATTGTTATAAGAGACGGCGAAACAGACCCCGTTAAGATTATGGATAAATTGAATGAAAAGGTATTAGAGGTTTTCTCTAAAGAAAACTGGAGTAGTAGAGATGGTATGGTTTTATCGCTTGCTCGAATAGAAAAATTACCCAAAGGCAAACACGAGGTTTTGATTAGTTCTGCAAAACAATCAGTATTTGTAAAATTTGCAAAACAAGATAAAATTTTACGCCTGCGAGGCGATGCTAAAGAGATAGGCAGTCCACACTACGATATGGTAGACTTTACTTTACATCCTTTTAATCTTGAGAAAGGCGACACCATTTATATGCTGTCTGATGGATTTGTAGACCAAAATAACCCTGCTAGGAAGAGGTTTGGAACCAACAGAGTGAAGACTCTGTTGGAATATGTTTCTAAGTACGACATTGAACAGCAACACGATTACGTGGCATTTGCCTTAGATAATTTTAGGCAAAATGCAGAACAACGCGACGATATTACTATGCTGGGGTTGGAGTTGTAGCTGTGGCTACACCCTATTTTTTCCTATTCATTATCTGTTCTCCCAAATCGTATAACATCTGTTTTTTATTAATGCTTACACTTACTTTACCCAATGATTTTATTGCCTTTTCGTAATGAAATTTGATGCGTTTTTCCACTTTTGTTGCAATATCATATTTGTCGTATAGTTGTTTTACGTGTGCAAATTTCAATCTGTTTTCTAACAATCTATTTTTATAAAAAGTTCTGAAACTTCCTTTACCACGCTCATCAAGCACTAACATAACTTCTTGATAAAGAGCATTTCGCTTGCATTCTCTTACATCAGCACCTATGGGTTTGCCTAATAAATTTTCGTCGGCATATACATCAAGCAGGTCGTCTTGCAACTGAAATGCTATGCCCAGTTTGATACCAAAATCGTATAAATATTGCATATCGTCGTTGTTGGCATTGCCCATAATAGCGCCACCTTTGAGCGATGCTGCAAGCAAGACGGCGGTTTTTAGTCGTATCATTTTTATATATTCGTCGAAACTTGCCAGTATATCTGTTTCAAAATCCATGTCGTATTGTTGTCCTTCGCATACCTCAAGCGCTGTTTGATTGAATAGTTGCATAAGAGCAGGAAACTTATCGGCAGGCGACTTCATAATTAAATTATATGCCTCTATCAGCATAGCGTCGCCCGACAGAATGGCTCTGTTTGTATTCCATTTTTTGTGTACGGTTGGGTTATTTCGTCGCTTATCGGAATTGTCCATTATATCGTCGTGAATGAGTGTGAAGTTATGAAAAACTTCAAATCCGAGCGCGGGGTTTACAGCCTGCATAATATTGTCGGAAAACAGCTGACATGCTGCCAAAAATAGAGTAGGGCGTATGCGTTTACCGCCTGATTCTAAGGTATATGCAATAGGCGTGTATAGATTTTGGGGTTCTTTGTCGAAAGACAATTTTGCAATTTCCGTTTCAATTATTTTTCTAAGTTCGGTTAATGTATACATATTTGGGAGATTTATATAATTAATTTGTTAATAAGTTCATGATATCGCATACAAAAATATAAATTTTCTTTTAGATAAAATTAATGGTTTTGTTTTTATTTATAATAAATTGATAATTAGAGGTTTAATAAATATTTTTCTTTACGCAACTTACTGATAATCAGACTGTTAGTCTGTGTGCTTTTTAGGCTAATCTTCAAAAATTTATTAATTAAGTTTTATAAAAAATATTTTTTAAAATAAAATAGTTTTGTAAATTAATTGTATTCAGCTGTTTAAGGGTTTTAAAAAACTGTTTTTTACGGTTATTAACGTGTCTTTACGTTGAAAAACTTAAAAAATAGTTGTAAAACTAAAATATAAGTTGTATGTTTGTCGAAACAAAACAGATATTATGGAAACTTTAACACAACGAGAGGAGCAGATAATGCAAATAATTTGGAAGTTGAAGAAAACTTTTGTTAAAGAAATTATTGCAGAATTAGATGGCGAAAATCCACCTTATAATACAATTTCTTCCGTAGTTAGGATTTTGGAGAAGAAAGGATTTGTAGCCTATAAACAGTACGGAAATACTTATCAGTACTATCCTAAAGTGAGTAAAAGCAGGTATAAAAAATTTGTATTTTCTCAATTTTTGAAAAACTATTTTGATAATTCCTACAAAAATGCAGTTTCGTTTTTGGTAGAAGAAAATAAACCCGACGAAGAACAAACCAAGGAATTATTAAAAATTATAGAAAAAGGGAAACGTGAAAATTAGCAAAATGTCTTGCTATATTTAACTTGAGACGGGAAAACTGTTTTTTTATAAAAAAGTAAATAGCATTTGTCCTTAATACAATTTGCTGTACAGGAGGTAATTTATTTCGCTTATTTCATAAGGCGTTACTTTTATAACTAATAGGTTAAGATGTTGATTAGTAGAGGTTTATAATCGTGAAGATATTTGTAATATATATGGTAGAATCGGCATTTTGCATGAGCATATTGCTCCTGTTTTACCGATACCTTTACTTCAAAATGGCATATTTTGAATGGAGTAGGGTATACCTTATATTATCAGTAGTTTTAAGTTTGATTATGCCCGCTTTGCCTATTCCTGAAATAATGTTGCCGTCGCACGAGGAGCTACAATTTATTTTTCGCGATGCCTATTTGATGCAATATGTACCCTCGCGAACTTATATTTCCGATAGCACTTTGAACATGGTTTTATATTTTCTTTTTGCGGCATGGATTCTAACAGTGTTGGTAAAATCAGTAATTTTTATAATGGGACTTGTAAAAATATCAAAATTAAAAACCGAAAATTACGAACGTAGCACAGAAGGTTTTATATTACATAACAATTCGAAGCAAACGCCCTCTACTTTTAGCTTTTTTAAGCATATTTTTCTGGGTAGTGATTTCTATAAGGCAAATTCCGAAGACCAACAATATATAATAAACCACGAAAAAACACACATTCGACTTATGCACAGCATAGACAGATTGTTCTTTGAAATATATAGAATATTTTTTGTATTCAATCCGCTTACTAAAATGTTGATTATCAGTTTAAAAGAGGTACATGAGTTTAGTGTTGATAAAAATATCACCGATAATAAATTTAATAATTCTTATGCTTTACTGCTTGTGAAAATGGCATCTGATAATTTATTATTCCCGGAAGCAAGTAAATTTTCACAAAAAGAATCTTTAAAACATCGGTTGTATTTAATAGCTAATCCGCAGCCAAATTATATTAGAAAGCGCTTGTTTTACACATCGTTGCCTGTGCTTGTGATAACTATCGTTGCTTTGCAATTTGTGTTTTTAAGCATAAATGCACAGATAAACCCTGCGGGCGGGGGAGTGCATCCGCCAATTGCCGAGAAAGATTGGAACGCTAAAATTCCTTATTTTGACATGAAAAATGCAGACCGTATTTTTAATTTAAAATCAAATCAAAACGTATACGTTTCTCACAAGCAGATAAGTTACAAAACAAATGGGAAATCTAATATATTTGCATCACTTGCCGGACGGGTAAGCTCGGTTGATAGTGTAAATATTCAAGGGTTGACAGAAATAAATATACAAATAGAAAGCTCGCAAGGATATAGTATGATTTACGAAAAATTAGCAGAAACAAGCATAACAAAAGGTCAAGAAGTAGAGCAGGGGCAAATAATAGGACAAACGGGGGATTCTGCATTATACCCAATTTTTACATTTAAACTTAAAAAAGAAGGTAAATATATAGACCCCGAAGAAATATTAGATTGAAAATTTATTAATGTGCAATATAACCCGATAAATAAAAAGCAATGAATAAGAAAAGCAATAAAGCTGATTTAGAAAAAAATAAAGGGCTGTTTCTCACAACAGGTCTGGTTGTAGCGCTGCTTTTAGTTCTGATTATAGTTGAGCATAAAAAAAAGGTTAATGATATATCTGATAATTATACTTTTATGGGTGAACCTGAGTTTTTTTACACTTTAAATATAATTGAAGATACACTTGAAACACCTAAGCCTAATAAATTATATAACAGTAATATAGATATTAATAAAAAAAATAATTATACGAATAATTACGTGAATAAATCATCTGTATTTTTAAACAAAAAAAATGAAGATTATAATGGTGAAAAAAATCAAGAATATGATGAAGAACCGGTATTTTTTACGGAGAAACCTGCTAAATTTCCCGGCGGAGATTCTGCATTCAACAGTTATGTGAAAAACAATTTACATTATCCAGAAAAAGCAAAAAAAGATTCCGTTCAGGGGCGCGTATATGTATGTTTTACAGTATGCTCGAATGGAAAAATTAAATCCCCCAAAGTAGTAAATAGTTCAAATGATTTGCTCAATGAAGAAGCCTTGAGGTTAATTCGTTCAATGCCGGCGTGGCATGCCGCCGAAACTAAAGGAAAACCAATAGCTTCTAAACGTACAGTGCCGATAATATTTTTTCTGAAAAGTGCAACATAGAATATTCCTGATACAAATGAAAAAAATAAATTATCTCAAAGCTTTGAATAGAATAAATTGATAAAATTTTATAATGATTAATAAAAAAAGGAGGTGAAGTTAAGTCCGCTTATTATTTTTTATTTTTAAATAAATTTGCAATTGAAAATTTAGAATTAAAAATAAATTGGATTGATAAAAAGGCACAATTATATTTGCATTTTTAAATTAAGAATGAAAAATAAAAAAAATCCAAAATACGATTTAGAAAAATACAGAAGTCTATTTTTTACTATGGCACTCGTGCTTGTACTATCAGTGGTTTTGATAGTCATAAATATAAGGCGGACAAATGAAACAAAACAAGTTGTATTTAATTTGCCTCAAGGCGAAAATTTTATAGAATTTACCCCGAACTTAAATATTGGTAAAGCCAAAAAACAAAAGAAATCTGAAAAAATAAATATAGTTGACGACAAAACAGAGCTGCCCGACAGTTCACAAACAGATTTTGATGACACAGCAGGAAAAACCCAACAACAATCGGGAAATTTTAACGACAAACCTTTATACACCGCAGAAATAATGCCCGAATATCCGGGCGGCATAGCTGCACTGAAACGCGACCTGGCAAAAGCAGTAGAACTGCCCGACGAACTGAATACGAAACAAATATCAGGACAAATGTTTATACAATTCGTAGTAAACAAACAAGGCTTAATCAACGAAATAAAAATATTGAAATCAATACACAAACAACTCGACGATGAAGTGATAAAAGCCCTGCAAAATTTAAAAACATTTAAACCGGCATCGCAAAACGGAAACCCCGTGTCAGTATATTTTATTTTGCCGATAAGTTTTAAATTTTAAAATTTTTATATAAAAAAAATATCCGTATCTTTACGCGACGAGAATATTGGATGTTTTATTAAAATAAATTATAACACATTTAAAATCAAGAAAATGGAACTCAAAAAAAACTCAAAATTCGATTTGGAAAAGTACAAATCTGCATTCATTCTCATAGGACTGTCAGTAGTCTTAGGAATTACACTTCTGGCTTTTAATTGGCAAGCAGCCTTTGAATCAAATGAAGAATACGCATTAGAGGAAGTGATAGCAGAAGACGAAATGGTCGAAATTACACGACAAGACATAGAACCGCCAAAAGTAGAACTCGAACCGGAACAACAAAAAGCACCGGAAGTTATTAACCTCGTTAGCGACGACGAATCATTAGACGAAGGTTTTGATTTCGATATGGAAGCCGCAGAAGAAGATGAGGTGGAAATAATAGAAGCCGAGGAAGAGGAAGAAGAAGTTGATAATCAGGTATTTGTTACGGTAGAAAACATGCCCGAATTTCCCGGAGGCGAAATAGCTTTGCGTAATTATGTTGCCAAAAATATAAAATATCCGGTAGAAGCATCTGAAAACGGTATACAAGGAACTGTGTATCTGCGTTTTATCGTTCTTAAAGACGGAAGCATAGGCGAAGTGCAGTTGCAACGCGGTGTGGATGAATTATTAGATGAGGAAGCTACCAGAGTTGTAAAATCATTGCCTAAATTTAAACCCGGACGACAAGGCGGAAGAAATGTAAGTGTTTGGTTTTCACTACCTGTGAAATTTAAACTGAACTAATTTACGGTAATCTTTGAAAATTTTAGAGCTTACTATATAAAATATAAGGTAAGGCAGTTTATAGAAATTTATAAATCAAGGCTTTTAAAATTTTAAGGTAAAGCAGAATTTATATATTTCTGTAATTATTCATAACATTAATAAAATTTAAAAGAACAGCCCCTCTCTTTGTAGCAGGGCTGTTCGGTATTTTTATATTTAAAAATTTTTCACGAATTGAAAAAAAAACAAAACAACCCGGAAAGTGCTGTTCTTGTTGCTATTATAGAACAATATCAAACGGAAGAAAAAACACAAGAGTATTTAGATGAACTGGCTTTCTTAGCAAAAACAGCCGGTGCAGAGGTTACAAAACGCTTTACTCAAAAATTGAACAAACCCGATGTACGAACCTTTGTAGGTAAAGGCAAATTTGAAGAAATAGCCGAATACGTCAAAAAAAATAAGACAGATACCATAATATTCGACGACGACCTGTCGCCTTCGCAAATACAAAATATACAAAAAGTATTAAAGTGCAAAGTTCTTGACAGAACTGACCTAATATTGGATATTTTTGCAAGCAGAGCAAAAACAGCTCATGCTAAAGCTCAGGTTGAATTGGCTCAATATCAGTATATTATGCCTCGTCTTAAAGGTATGTGGACACACTTGGAACGTCAGCGAGGGGGAATAGGAATGCGAGGACCGGGTGAGAAAGAAATAGAAACCGACCGTCGTATTATTCGAGATAAAATAACCAACCTTAAAAAACAACTCGAAAAAATAGAAAAGCAGAAAAAAGCTCAACGAAAAAACAGAGGCAACAAAGTGCGGGTAGCGCTTGTGGGATATACCAATGCCGGAAAATCTACACTTACTAATTTATTGAGCAAATCAGATATTTTTGCCGAAGACAAACTATTTGCAACCTTAGATACCACTGTGCGAAAAGTAGTAATAGGAAATTTGCCTTTTCTTGTCAGCGATACGGTGGGGTTTATCAGGAAATTGCCGCACCATCTCGTTGAGTCTTTTAAATCAACACTTGATGAAGTGCGCGAGGCAGACCTTCTGCTGCATGTAGCCGACATAACCCACCCAAATGTAGAGGAACATATTGAAGTAGTGAACCGAACTTTGTCTGAACTTGGTGCTGCCGATACCAAAACAATACTCGTATTCAATAAAACAGACAAATATATTCACGTCCCAAAAGATGAAGACGACCTCACTCCCAAAGAACGTAAAAATTACACCCTCGAAGAACTGAAAAATATGTATTTCACAAAAAGTGAAAACACAGTTTTTATTTCAGCAATCAAAGGCTATAATGTTGATATACTGAAAGATATATTATACCAAGAGGTTAAGAAAATTCATATTAAACGTTATCCTTACGATAATTTCTTATATTAAAAAAATGACCCATTGCTCGCTTGTAGATTTCTGCAAAACTCTTGAAAAACAAAATGAACTTATACGCATAAAAACTGCCGTAAGTACCAACTTAGAAATAGCCGAAATAGCCGACCGAATGTCTAAAAGTAAAGACGGTGGCAAAGCCTTATTGTTTGAAAATACAGGTACAAATTTTCCGGTTTTGATAAATATGTTAGGCTCGCACAGACGTATGCAATCATCCTTATACACAGATGATTACGATAAAGCCGCGTCGGAAATAAATCGCTTGTTTAAAAAAATGACAAGCCCTAAAAACAATTTGCGCGAAAAAGTTTTAATGTTACCCGAATTATTGCGACTTGCCAAAATAATGCCCGGTAAAAATAAAGGTAAAGCTCCATGTAAAGAGGTCATAATAAAAAATCCTGATCTTAGTATTTTGCCAATTCTTAAAACGTGGCCCGAAGACGCAGCACCTTTTATTACATTGCCGCAAGTCATAACCCAAGACCCCGAAACAGGTATTCGGAATATAGGTATGTATAGAATGCAAGTGGTTGATAATAAGACAACTGCAATGCACTGGCACAAGCATAAAGTAGGGGCAAGGCATTATAAAGAATACAAAAAAAGAGGCAAAAAAATGCCCATAGCCGTAGCTTTGGGTGGCGATCCTGTGATGACTTTTGCGGCTGTTGCTCCGTTGCCCGACAATGTTGATGAATACATGTTAGCCGGTTTTCTGCGGAAGCAAAAAATAAAAATGGTGAAAGCCGAAACACAAAATATAGAAGTTCCGGCAGATGCTGACATTGTGATAGAAGGATATGTAGACCCTGCTGAAGAAATGTTTTTTGAAGGACCTTTTGGTGATCATACAGGTTTTTATTCGTTGGCAGATTTTTATCCTAAATTTCATGTTACGGCAATAACTCACCGAAAAAATGCAATCTATCCGGCTACGGTAGTGGGTATTCCGCCTATGGAAGACGCTTATATTTCAAAAGCAATAGAGCGTATATTTTTGCCACCTATACAGCTGACTATGTTGCCCGAAATGACGGATATGGATGTGCCGGTATCCGGTGTTTCACATAATCTTACAATAGCATCTATTGATAAAAGTTTTGCAGGACATGCACAAAAAGTCGGTAATGCCTTGCGGGGGGCGGGACAGATGATGTTTAACAAAATACTTATAATTACCGACAAAGACGACCCTATACATGACTACAAAGCCTTAGCAAAAATAATAAGCCCTCGTATTGACCCTGAGCTTGACATTGCTTTTAGCAAAGGACCTTTAGATATTCTTGATCATTCGTCCAATGTTTTTGCTTATGGCAGCAAAATAACTATTGATGCTACTACCAAATTTTCGGAAGAAAAATCTGATAGGAAAATGCTTGAGATAAACCTTTTGGAAACAGCAAAACAGGTAGAACAAAGTGTTAAAAATATAGAAGAAATTGTTGATTTTAATACAAATTTATTGAAAGATGGTATTCCTGTTTTGTGTTTTTCCGTAACTAAAAGTGATGAGTTTGAATTTGAAAAATTTGTGAAAAAAATCAGTAAACAATCAGGTTTTTCAGAGGTTAAATTCGTTTTGATTACTGAAGCACCGGTGGATACTTCTGATATTGAGGTTGTTAGTTGGATAATAGGAAACAATATAGACCCGCTGCGCGATGCCGTTATTTTGCCTGCCAAAGATGGTAATTCCACAGGACAAATATATATTGACGGCACCAGGAAACGTAAAAATTCAGATAATTTTAAACGCGACTGGCCTAATGTTGTAACAATGGATAGTGAAACAATAGCTAAGGTGGATGAAAATTGGGGTAAATATGAGATAGGTGATTTTTTACCATCGCCTTCGCTTAAATATATACCCCTTAAAATTAATGATTTAGCTGTTGCTGAAAAAAATATTGATTAGTTTTTCAATGAATATTTTTTGTGTATTTATGATTAAAACTTCCAATACAAACCGGCTTCAATAGTTGGCAGCAGGTAGTTGTAATCATATAAAGCATAGCCCAGTTGTAAGTTGAATGCTACTATACGTCCAAATGCAAAACCGCAACCTATGCCGTTGTTGTTTATTAGCTCGTCGTAAGTGTATATTAAGTGTGAACCCATATATCCGTAGACATTGACGTATTTGTTTTGGGTAAATTTATACATAAGACTCAACCCGCCGCTGTAAAACTCATCGGATTCGGCTTTTATGGGTAAACCTGTTATTTGAAATCCGAATTTTTTTATCCATCTTCGGTATGAAAATCCTAAACCTGTAGTAAAACCGGCGTGTGTGCCAAATTCATTGTTGAAAATGTATTGTTTTTCTTTTTTGGGCTTTGTGGAAAATTCTTGAGCTTGTAAGCTGAACCCTATTGTTAAAATTGCTGCGATAATTAGTAACTTTTTCATTGTTCTTGTTGTTTAGTTAAAAAAATCAATAAATTTTTTATTAATAGTAGGCAATAATAGTTTTGTATTACCAAACGGTTTGTTGTTTTTGGGGTAATAAGTTAATAATTTGTAACATTAAATTCTTTGAGTTTTATTTGTAATTTATTTATTATCAAACACATAGCGCTGGGTTTTGTAGGTAGTATAATTACAAATTTATAGATTTATAATTGTATATCAAAAAAAATAGAAATAATTTATAAATTTTAGGTTTCTATATTTCAAAAACTTCTGTTAAAATGGGCAAGCTATTTATTTTGCCGGGTTTATTCAGATGAAAGTTGAAATAATTTATAAATAGATTTATTATTTGATTTCTGCTTTCTCTGTCTATTTTTAAAGAGTGCATTTCAGTAAAAGGTTTTTCGGTAATTTGGTGTATTAATTTTGTGATTTTGGGTGGAGCAAAATTTTGATGCAATGGCTGTCCTATTATGAATTTCCCGGCTCTCATATCGAATATTGAGTGAGCAGGTGAATAGTTATTTTCAAATTGCAGACCTAAAAATCGACTGTATTTTATAATAAAAAATGGAGCAAAATTTGCTATTGATTTGTCAGTTTCGTCAAGAAATTCTATGATGTTTGCGAGAAAGTTGAATAGAGTCTCGTCTGATTCATTTTCGCGTTGAGTTTTACTTATTAGCTCTGCCATAAACTGGCATAATGCTGTTTTTCTAAAATCAAATGCTATACTTTTTACAGGTATGGCAGGATGAATTTCTTTTATGTTTTGCAAGTCTCTATTAGGTTTTATATATACCTGCATATCAAGTATATACATTGGTTGCAGGTAGTTTCCCGAATGGTTCTTTTTCGACTTTGAAACATGTATCATAAACCCTGTTTTTCCGAAATTTTCGGTAAAAATATTAACAACAAGGCTGTTATCTCCATATTTTATCCTATTTAAAACTATGCCTTTAGTGCTATATTTCATTTTTTCGGGTTTTAATATTTGATTAATAGCTGAAGTTTATAACTTGCTGATAATCAGAGTTTCCCACTCTTATTGTATGGCTTTAACTTTTTGATTATAGTATGCTCAATTACTTACGTGAGGGCTTTGCCGTTCTCAATTCAACATAGAGTTGTGTGTTTTTACATTTTATTTAATGAATAATAATTTTGTAATATGTGTTTCAGAACCATCGCTATTACTACAAAACACAAGATATACTCCGGTGCTTATTTTCTCCCCATTCATATTTTTACCTTGCCATATTGCTTGCCCGCCTGTTGATACTGTTTCATATACTAAATTACCGGCTATATCGGTTATTTTTACGTTTGTATTTACCATTAATCCGGTTATTGTTATGGCACCCTCATAATCAGGACGCACAGGATTTGGGAAAACGTATACATTTTCAAAATATTCGCTGCCTTTGGTAGCCTCTGCTCTGTAAGACATTAATCCTTTGGAACTTGCGAAAAAAACGCGTCCGTTTTTCGGGTCTATTGCTATGTCATTTATAGTATTGGAAACTAAAGGACTGTTCTTAGTATTGAATGCAAGTATTTGTTCTTTCCCGTTGGGACTTACTAAAAAAGCTCCTGCATTCTGTGTTCCTATCCATTTTCTATTGGCTTCGTCCACTGTTATTGATGTAACCATTTCGGTTTTCAGGAGGTACTGTTCAGATGTATCTGCATCTACCGAAGTTAGTTGGATACGTTCGGCAATAGGAGTAGTTTCAAAGACACGGTCGGGATAATAATATACAAAAATTCCTTCGCCTGTTCCCACCCAAATATTTCCGTCTTTGTCTTCAGCCATGCAACGAACGTCGGATGATTTTTCCTTATTATTGCTGGTACGAGGTGTGAAAAATTTATATCTGTCATCGGATATATTCATAGGTGTATTTTTGGTATCGAAGGCGTATATTCCTCCGTTTGAACGTGCTGCACATGCCCAAAATGTCCCATCTGATAATCTAATCATTTTAACATATTGGCGATTTGCAACCCTTTCTGAATGGGCAAAAGAGAACCATTGTTTGTTTTTGGTGTAAACAGAAATAGGTTTACCTACCGAATTGTTAATCATAAATAAATTACCATTGTCGTCGTAGTGCAAAGCACCTATTCGTACCGATTGATAATTTGGTAAAATACTTTGCAAGCTGCTGTTTGTTTCATCAAATCTGTTCATTAGGTCGCTGCCCGAAAGCTCATATAGACCCGAGTTCCATGAACCTATGAATAGTCTTTTTTCTCCATTATCAGGTGATGCTATTGAGTAAAAGTTTCTATGTCCGGGTTTTACAATGGTGGTATAATTTCCATTACTTAAATTGTATTTAAATAGAGCTGCCTCGCGTTTCGCAGGGACTAATATTTCATTCATTCCACCCGCCGTTCCTATAAGAAGATTGTTGTATATTCTGAGTTGCATTACAGGGTTTATGAAAGGTCCTTCGGGGGAAATAAATTCATAAGAATTATCAGGTAGAGGTTTTACTAAAGAATATCTGCCATCGGCTAAAAATATATCTCCGTAAGGGCTTTCAACTATTTGGTTTATATTGGTTTTGTTTCCGTACATTGCACCTTGGTATTCATTGTAGCCCCGCCATAATTGTCCGGTTTTGTTGTGTACATACACTTCTCCTGTGTGCGTTATGAAACTTATGAAATTCTCCGAAGTGGATATACGTTTTATTTGGGTATAATTTTCATTAAATATTTGCCAACCGTTGCCATTATTATAGTATAATCTTCCTGTATTTTTATCTTCTTCTGAATATAAATTTACATAAATAGTACCATTGAATATTTTAACAGCATTTGAGGTTTTATTTTCAGGCAATGTTACCAATTCCCAATTTTTAAAATCATAAAAATCACCTATTGCAAGCGATGCTCTTTTTAATCCCTCAGAGCTTGCTGCATAAAGGTATTCATCAGAAAAATCTATATTAAAAACTTTTACAAAACTTCCTTGTTCACCTATATAATATGTCTCATCAAATTCCATTTTTTCGGTGTCAAAAGTTACTATCCCGAAGCCGCACGAAAGCCATACTTTATTGTCGCGTACTGTTATGTCGTATACAGTTTTATCACCCGATATTTGTTTGTTTTTCAGAGCAGCAAAATTGGTTATTTCCCCGTTTTGCAATACGTCTATATTTGAGTTTTTGTATACAATAATATAGCTGTTTTTCCCCGCCAATTGACGCACAAACTTAAGGTCTGTGTCGCTGAGACCATTTATTTTAGTATATTTTTTGTCTATATCAGTGTAGTCGTACCTATATAGCATTTGTTCGCATGCTACGTGTATATATTCTTCGTCGGCACATAAATCTTGGGCATTTTTACCCGAAAAATGTTCTTGCCAGTCGCCTATTTTGTTTTGTGAAAAGGATATTTGTATTGCAAATAATATACAAATTGTTGTTATTATGTATCGTTGCATAATATTTTATTAAATTTTCGGTGTAGTTAAGTTTTTTTTAAGAAAATCAGTAAGTTTTTTTACGGCTAAAGCTCTGTGGCTTATTTGATTTTTTTCTGCAATGCTCATTTCTGCAAAGCTTAACTTGTAACCATCAGGTACAAATATAGGGTCGTATCCGAAACCTTCATCGCCAATAGGTTTGGTTGCTATTTTCCCATTTACTATACCCGTGAAAGTATATTTTTTATTGTCAAGGATTAAAGCAATTACAGTTTTGAAGTGAGCATTTCTGTTCTTTTTATCTTCGAGTTCCGAAAGCACTTTTTTAATATTTGCTTTATTATTTTTTTCTTCACCCGCATATCTTGCTGAGTAAACGCCCGGCGCTCCGTTTAGTGCTTCAATTTCAAGACCTGTGTCGTCGGCAAAACAATCGCAGCCGGTTATGTCATGTATGTATTCGGCTTTTTGTATTGCATTGCCTTCAATGGTCGCCTGTGTCTCAGGTACATCGCCTATAAAATTTATATTACGAAGACTTTTTACACTGTACTGTTTACCTATTATTTGTTGAACTTCGCTAAGTTTATTAAGATTATTTGTTACAAATATAAGAGATTTCATAAAAATTTGTTTTTTTTGCAAAGTTAATTTTTATAACGATTTTTTTTATAAAAACCTTGTATATATTCAAAAACTCTTGAGTTTTGATACGTGATAAAATGATATTATAAAAGTTAGTTATAATAAAGAAGTATTGAAAATCAAAAAATAAATTAAATTTGCCAAAAAAAATGGTATATCCTGAGGACTTTGTAAACAAAATAATAGCAGGAAATTCTGTTGAGGTAATGAAAAAAATTCCTGATGAAAGTGTGGATTTGGTTGTTACTTCTCCGCCATATAATTTAAAAAATTCTACCGGAAATGGTATGAAAGATGGAAGAGGAGGAAAATGGAAAAATGCTGCATTAGTCAATGGATATTCTAATTACAACGTAGAATGGCAACGAGAATGCTTAACTGAAATGTATCGTGTTTTAAAATCTGACGGGGCTATTTTTTACAATCATAAATGGAGGGTACAAGGTGGATTAATACAAGACAGGCAGGATATTGTAAAGGATTTTCCTGTTCGTCAAATTATTATTTGGAAAAGAAAAGGAGGAATAAACTTTAATCCTGGATATTTTTTACCAACATATGAAGTGATCTATTTAATTCCAAAACCCAAATTTAAACTTGCAAAAAAAGCGAATGCTCACGGGGATGTTTGGGAATTTGGACAAGAAATGAAAAACCAACATCCTGCTCCTTTCCCTGTTGCTTTGATTGATAGGATTATAACTTCTACAAACGCAGAATTAATTTTAGACCCTTTTATGGGAAGTGGAACAACAGCGGTAGTTGCAGTAGCAAATAAAAGAAAATACATTGGTATTGATATTTCACCCGAATATTGCGAAATGGTAGCTTAATTTAAATAAGCAATAATAATGAAATTAACGAAAAAAGAAATAGAAAGACAAGACTTTGTTGATAATTCTATATTTGAATTATTACAAAAATTAAATCCAAGTGATAAAGATATTGATTGGAATATTGATATTATTTCTAATGTGCGTGATATTATTCAATTAAAATTTCTTGAACTTGGAATTTCTGATGAAATGACTTTTTATCCTTATTTAACAGAATAATAATGGAAATTAGAGAAACCCAAATAGAAGATATTTTGATAAGTTCTCCTATGCTTATGCAAAAAATATTTGGATTAAATGAAGCGCCTCATTTGATAGGTCGTCAAATTATTTTGCCAACAGGGAGATTGGATATGTTATATACTTATCAAAAAGATTTATTTCTTATAGAATTAAAAGTTGCTGGGTTTCAAAAAAAATTTATAAAGCAACTTTTAAATTATAAAAATGATTTATTACAATTACAAAATCAAGAGAAATTAATACATGGAGAGATTAAACCCTTTTTAATGATTCCCAAAGTAAATGAAATTAATAAAAAAACAATATTAGAAAATGGCATTTTCCTTCAAGAATATAATCCGGCAGAGATATTACAATTTTTTTATAGTGAAAAGCTACGTCCTATTACTTCTTTCTCTGAATTAAAACCTATTGATATAGGTATTTGGAATATTCATTTGATTAATAAATTTATTTATTTTCTTAAAGAATCAAATTCAATAAAAAAAATACTTCAATTAGTAGGTGGTTCCAGTAAAACTTTATATAATAAAATTAAGTTTTCAAATGAGTTAGGACTAGTAAATTGGAATAAAAATCATGATTTTATTTCATTATCTGAGTTAGGTGAAAAATATGTAGAAGCAAAAGATGATTATTTTAAAGATAGAATGAGTGAAAGTCAAGCTAAAATATTAAAAGATTTTGTAATGCAAAATCCTTATAAAAGTTCTGTTATTTTAGGTATTGCATCTATTATTGAATGTGTTTTTTTATTATCAAAAACTTCATATCCAGTTTCATTAAAATATTTAGAAAATTATTTTAGTATTTATTCTGGTAAAATACATGATTGGCAAAGTGAAAAAGCAAAAAAACATGGGGCAAAAATATACTCTAATTATGCCATTGATTTAGGATTAATGGCTAAATCAGATGAAAATATTTTTTTAACTCCGGAAGGGTTTAAATTTGTAATTCAAATGCAGCTACATAAAAGCTTAAAACTTATGAATGATTTAATTGTAACTTAATTAGTGGAGGAATTGGCAATATGTTAGAAGATTTGTTAGGAATTGAAGAAAATAATTTGCCTATACCAAATGCAGCAGAATGGGAACTTAAAGCTCAAAGAGCCAATACATCGGCATTAACTACTTTGTTTCATATTGAACCTCAACCACTGGGGTTTTGATGATCTAAAACATAAAGCAGGAACAAAATTACTAAATACTTTCTATGTCCAAGCAGAAGTAAAAAAAGATAAAGAAACAAAAGAAGAGTTTTATCATTACAATAAAGTTTTAATGTTACAAAAATTTAACTTTGAAGGCTTCTTAGAAGGAATTGAACAAGGACAAGTGTTAGTAGATTTTGATGCCAGAACAGGACATAATCATGGAACAAAATTTAGATTAAGACAAAATAAGTTACCAATGCTTTATGAAAAAATAACAGAAATAATATAAAAAAAGGTTGTCTAACAAAGAACTGTGGTAACTTGTTTCACTTGCTTACAAACTATAATAAACACAAGAGGCTAACGTAAGCACTTAAAAGTTATTCAACCAAAATTTTTTATGGTACGATATTTGAAATTATCGTATAAAACAAAGAAAAATGAAAGCACAAGGAAAAATATTATTAAGTTTAATTATTTCTATTCTATTATCAATGGAACTTATGGGACAATCTGTATTAAAGCCCGAACACGCTTTTTGGAAAGCCGACGAAAGTACCGTTTCGCTAAGCAAGGGTTATAACGAAGGCATAAGTAAGCCGACTAACTTATCGTTTGTAATGTTTTTCGACCAAGAAATCATACAAAAATATGGCAAAGGCGATTTGTCATTTGAATTTATTTGGTTCCACTATTACACAACCGAAAAAGAATACATGGACTCATACACCGTTAAGTATAACCTCAGCAACGTAAACCGAAGCAAGAAGTACGAAATAAAATCATCGCGAGGAAATATTTTAAGCGGCTGGTGGGAAGTTCGCGTAAAAGCCCGTTATGACGGGAAAAACGTAAGATTTAGAGGAATGGACAAATTCCAAATTTATGTAAAATAAGAGTACTCATAACTTTTTATTTTATTAAAAAATCAAAAAGTTGATTTAAAAAGTCAGCTTTTTGATTTTTTTTTTGCAAATTTGTGCGGTATGATTTACAAAATTATTTAAACCCGAATTATGCAATAGGATATGAAAACAGAAACTACAGTAGAAAAACAAAAAGAAAACGTTGGTTTTCTTACCGAGGCTTTAAAGAATGCCGAATTATTGTTAGAGTATTCCGCAAAGCACGGTTTAAAAGTAAAAGAAGAATGGGTGTCGGTAGTTATAGCCTCGCGCCGTGCCGAGCAGCAAGGGGAATGGACATCGGAACTTGAAATAAAATTCTGGATTGTATACAAAGAGCTTTCGGCATTGGCAAAACCCGTTAGTGTTGAAAGCCTTAAATCATTAAGTGTACGAACTTATGAAAACCCCGGATTTGTTCATAAGGCTTTGCGCATTAAACGTCGTCCGGCTTCCTCTACCATTTCAGTTCGTAATTATCTTATCCTCGCTTTAATTTTCATAGTAATTCTGCTTTTGATACAAGTTTTTTCTTTGAAAGGAACGACCTTGTTAAATAGCATTGAAAAAAATAAGGCAAGGATAAACCAAATAGAAAAAAGGAAATTAGAATTGCGTTTAATGTTGAAATCTGACGAAAACAACGAACGAGCAAAATTAGAACGATACTCTTTGGAAAGTGAGAGTTCGCGTCTCGATCAAGAGATAGCAAGCAGTATTGAATTGCTTCGTCCATGGGTGCTTACAGTCAGGAGTATAGTATCATTTGGGCAAAACCCTGTACCCGAATATTTGCGCGACGAAAAAACAGAAGCAAAGGTGATGAAAGCAAATATGCGAAGTTCGGGACCAGGCTTTGGACCACCAAGCGGAAGCCGTCCCGAAAACAATATGAACAACATGATAGCCGCCGTACAAGAAGCCCAAAACTTCACACAAATAATACAACTCTATATTTTGCCATTACTTTATGGACTTATTGGCGGCTTTGTATTCGTACTCAGAGGTTTAGCCTATGATATAAAGAACCGTGTGTTTTCTGCATATTCAAATGTGAAATACGCCTTACGTGTTAATTTGGGTGCGTTGGCAGGTATTATAGTAGGGCTGTTGTGGAGCGATATAGAAAGCACGCAGATAACCTTTTTTGAATCATTCTCAACGGGTGCTATTGCTTTTATTGCGGGCTATGGCGTAGAATACGTGCTAAACGGTTTAGACAATCTCATTGCGAATTTTAGCGGAGGCATGGATAAAGTTGAATAAATCCAATTTATGCCATCAGGTATAAATTTGTTGTGATATACTAAAAACTTAACCCGAACTATGCAACTAATATTTTATTGTGCAGTTCGGGTTTAAGTGATTTAAAGGTGCATTATTGGATGCGTGCTTTTTATTTAACTAAATTCATAAAGTACTTTTAAATAAATGGTTAGCTGTTGTTTTTACGTTTAAAAAAAATCTCGAAATATGGGATTGCTAAGGTACTTCCAAAGCAGTTTTACAACCTTTTCTTTAAAGGTCGTATAGAACTTACGGGCTTAAAAACTTTTGTAATTTGATCATTGTTGTTTTTATAAATCAGTTTCGCCAAGTTTAAAAAGTTCTTCTAATCTTACCTCAAAAAACTTAGCTATTTTTAAAGCCAGTAGTGTAGATGGAACAAATTTACCTGTTTCAATAGCATGTATGGTTTGACGAGAAACATTCACTTTTTCTGCTAATTCAGCTTGGGTAATTTTTTTCTTAGCTCGCTCAACTCTTATAGTGTTTTCCATGTTCAAAAATTTAATTCGTTATTTACCATACTATTCCCAAAAAGTATACCAAATTTTATTTTTTTATAATTCGTAATAAAAAATAATTTTTAAAAACGATATTTTGCAAAGTTAAAATTACTTTTTTATACATAAAAGTAAAATTCAAATTACTTTTAGAGCTTATCTTTATATATATTGTAGGTCGTTAATATAATTCAAGTTTACATTTGTATAATTATTTTGTAAACAAACCTTTACTTTTAAAGTCGCCTGTGTTTGTATAATTTAAAATCAAACTTTACTTTTGTTTGTTTTTAAAACTAAAAATATAAAGATAAGAAATTTTTATTTATTAAAGGATAATTATACAATAAATTTAATCAAATTTATAAAATTTCAATATATTTGCATAAAAGAAAAACGTTTTTGCGATGCTTAATTATATAATTTTTGTAGTATTAGTATCAATTGCATTTGGTCTTTGGTTTCATATTTCTGTATCAAACACCAAAAAAAGTGAGCGCTATACGCAAGACGAAGACAAAAAGAACCTTTGGGAGCCTGAAAAAATGATGGAACACCTAAAAGATAAACCTTTACCCCCAGAGACTCCAAAGCCCCAAAAAACTGAAGATAAAAAAACTAAAGCTCCCTCTCATAAAACAAAAGAAAAGCCCAAGGTAAAAACAAAAGACCAAGACTACATGAAATCTTTTGACTTAGAACAGGCTATACTTTCGACAGAAATATTAAAAAGGAAAGACGAAGTTTAGTATTAAAATATATTGAAGTTAATTGTTGTTGAGTGTTTTGTAACTGCTTCGTTGTCAATGGATAGGCATATTGCATGCAACGTATCTACGGCAAACAAATTTCTATTCTTTTACAATCTTACAACTATAAATATCTTAATAAATTAAAAGCTAAAATTTAAAAGTTATAAATGGTTAAGGTTTTATGTGGCGGTTTTAATGTATTGGTAATTAAGTATTTATGTTGAGCTGCTGTATTTATTGTAAACATCTCATTATTAGCATGTTACATTCGTAATTTAACAAACTATTGTTAGAGATTATTTAACTTGCAACGCAAAAATTTATATTTGATATTTGAAGTTGTTAATCCCCCAAACTTTAAGTAATTTTTTTGTGCTTTTAAAAAAATAGTTACCTTTGCCGCATATAAAACAAAATGAAAGACTTCCTTATAAACAAGGGAGTTCTTTCTTTTTTATTATTACCAAAATTTAAAAAATGAGTAAATATATTTATTTAACACAGGAAGGATTAGATGATTTAAAGGCAGAAATAAAACAACTCGAATCTGTTGAACGCCCAAGAATATCAGCACAAATTGCAGAAGCTCGCGACAAAGGCGACCTGTCTGAAAATGCAGAATACGACGCTGCAAAAGAAGCACAAGGCTTTCTTGAAATGAAAATTGCAAACCTTAAAGACACTTTGAGAAATGCAAGAATATTAGATGAAAGCAAAATAGACACAGGTGTGGTTCAACTTATGAACACCGTGAAACTGAAAAACCTGAAAACCGGTGCAGTAATGGAATACACCATAGTACCGGAACGCGAAGCAAATCTGAAAGAAAACAAAATTTCAGCCGATACGCCCATTGCTAAAGGACTTTACGGAAAAAAACGCGGCGAAAAAGCCGAAATAAACGTGCCGGCAGGAGTACTTACTTTTGAAATTATAGACATTACATTTAACAGATAAATAATTTTAAAATGTCATCAATATTCACTAAAATCATAAAAGGCGAAATCCCATGTTATAAAATTGCGGAAAACGATAAATTTATTGCTTTTCTCGACATAAACCCACTAACAAAAGGACATTGTTTGGTTGTGCCTAAGGAAGAGGTAGATTATTTTTTCGATTTGAAAGACGACATACTCGCCGAAATGAACACCTTTGCAAAACCAATAGCTAAAGCATTGGATAAAGTCTCGGGATATAAGCGAGTAGCAGTAGTAGTACTGGGACTCGAAGTGCCACACGCACACATGCACTTGATACCTTTTAATAAAGAATCAGACATTAGTTTTTCGAGTGATAAATTAAAACTTTCGCAACAAGAATTTGAAGACCTTTTGACTGAAATAAAAGCAAACTTATAAATCAAGTGAAAGACAATATTGTAATACTTGGAATAGAATCATCTTGCGACGATACCTCGGCGGCAGTAATACGTGATGGAATATTACTCTCGCAAGTTACTGCCGGTCAAGACGTGCATAGAAAATACGGCGGAGTAGTGCCGGAACTGGCATCGCGCGCGCATCAGGCGAATATCATTCCGGTAGTAGACACTGCTCTTAAAGAAGCCGGAATAACATCGGAAGAGGTAAGCGCGGTTGCTTTTACCAGAGGTCCCGGGCTTTTAGGCTCGCTGTTGGTAGGCACTTTTTTTGCCAAAGGATTTGCACTCGCAAACAATATCCCGCTGATAGATGTAAACCATTTAAGAGGACACATAGCAGCCCTGTTTTTGCAAGAAAAAGGACAAAAGCGCGATATGCCGAATTATCCTTTTTTGTGTCTGTTGGTATCAGGCGGGCATACGCAAATTATTTTGGTACGAAATCTTTTCGACACAAAAATAATAGGCGAAACGATAGACGACGCAGCCGGCGAAGCATTCGATAAATGTTCTAAAGTATTAGGATTGGGCTATCCGGGAGGTCCGTTGATTGATAAATACGCAAAAAAAGGCAATCCCAAGGCTTTTAAATTTACGCGTCCCGCAATTCCTGAGTTCAATTTTAGTTTCAGCGGATTGAAAACAGCTTTTATGTACTTTATTCGAGATGAAATCAAAAAGGATAAAGACTTTATAGCTAACAACTTACATGATATTTGTGCATCTTTGCAGTTTACTATTGTTGATATTTTAATAAACAAGTTTTTTGCTGCGGCAAAATCCGAAAATATTTTTGAGCTTGCCGTTGCGGGAGGAGTTTCGGCAAATTCAGAACTTAGAGAAAAACTTGTAGAAAGAGGCAAAGAGCAAGGCTTTAGGGTTCATATCCCACCTTTTAAATACACAACCGATAATGCCGCTATGATAGCGCAGGTGGGATACCATAAATATTTGTGTGGCGAGTTTGCAGCTCAAAACATAACGGCAGAAGCTCGACTGAAAAGAAAATTATAAAACTTTACTATAATTGCCCGAGAATCAGAATTATACAATATTCCGAACCCGTTTTTTGCTTGACAAATATTTATTTTTAATGTGTTAATCTGCTGATTTACAACGGGTTGTGTGGTTGTCTCGTTTCGTAAATTTTTTATTTTTAGATAGAAATTAAATTTTTTAAAAATTAATTTAAAAAATAATATCTTTGTCATAGAACTCATTTGAATTTTTTGTTTTTAAGAAATAGAAAAAGTTTAAATGAGTTTATAATCAATAACTTAAAATAAAATAATTATGAAGCGTAACATTCTAATATCTTTGGTTTTAGTAGGTTTAATTTTTGCGGCATGCGGAACAAAACAATCCGGCAAAGACCCACAGCAAGAAATATTGGCAATCGCACTGTCTTTCGCGCAAGATGTTGCTGAAAAAGACTTTAAATCTTGCGAAAAATATTTAAGTCAAAACTCAATTGAAAAATTGCAGAAATTAAATGATGCAGATGTTGTAGACGATTTAGCCGAGCATTTTAAAAGTTTTACCCCCGACACCATAAAACAGTATGCCACAGTTAAATACAGAACAAGTAACGGTGTAGAACAAGAACTAAAAATGGAATACACAGCTAAGGGCTGGAAAGTATTGTTGAACGAAGAATTGTTTTTGGATTCACCTATGCAAGTGGCTAAAATGTTTATGAAACGCTTACTCAGCAAAGAATTTGACGACGCAAAACAATATGCAACTAAAGAAACGCAATTTTTACTATCTATGATGGGAAGTTTAATATCCATGAATAAAGATTTATATCAAAAAATGACGGAAAAAAGATATGATTTGATAGAGTGGCATGCGGCAGAAATAGATGGAGACAAAGCAATTGTGAAATACGATATTGATGGTAAGACTGAACAACTTGACCTTGTAAAAGAAAACGACAAGTGGAAAGTTGAATTTAAAAAAGAAACAGAATTGTAAATCAATTACGGATTAATAATTAGGAATTGTTGGTTTTTAATATTCTAATAATCAAGGGTTTAGCTTTTAAAGGAGTAGTGTGTTTATATTCAATGCGTAATGACTTTGTTGCATGGATAAAAATACGATGTAAGTGTTTTATAATAAGTTATTTATAATTAATAGTTAGTTATTTTTTATTATAAATATCTTATAATCATTTCGTTAACTTGGTAGTCATACACGTATTGTAATTCTCTGATTGTCAGTAGTTTTATTACTATCATGAGGGCTTTGCCGTTAGTAATTCGTAATTCGTAATTGAAGATTTGTAATTGATGATTTAACAAACTCATAACCAGTGTTTTAGGTACTAATTAATCCATGTAACAACGTCATTCGTAATTGAAAATTAAATGACTATGCGTCGTTCATATAAAATTTTAATCTATTCGTTTGCGAGCCTCTTGCTGTTAGTTCTGGCAGCATGGGGCTTTCGCAAAATATACAATCTTCGTGAAGCCCAAAGAGAGAAAGCGATAAATTACTTTCTTACGAACGAAGAAAAAGAATTGTTACAGGATGGCGATATTGTATTACGTTACGGACACGGACTTGTGTCGGATTATATTGTAAATGCTTTCGACGAAAAATATCAGATATCGCATTGTGGTATAATAAATAAAACCCCAAAAGGTTTAGAGATAATTCATTCCGAGTCGTCATCTATGCTGAGTTTTGAGGGTATCCAGCGTCAAGATTTCGATGAGTTTATTGATGCCGGACATCTAAACTCGGTTATCATTGTGCGCTACAACAGGAGCGACTCGGCAGGTAGAGCTAAAATAACCCAAAGGGCGCAGTATTATTTAGACAAAGCAATTCCATTTGATTATTCTTTTGATACCCAAGACACTACCTCCATGTATTGCTCTGAAATTATTTGGCATATATTTCTTGATGTTTTTAAACACGACATATTTCTAAAGTCAGGCGAAACAGAACCTTATTTCAAACAATTTGCAAATTTTTACGACACTTCGCAATTCGATATAGTAATAAATCATCATTTAAGAGGCGTAGGTCCTTAGTTTTTAGAGCTTTAGTGTAAACATTTACACGGCATTTGTGTTTTCAAATTTTTGTAAATTAATAAGTTGTCCTTATTTCTCGTAGAAAAGTATATTTTTTTATCATCTTTTTTTGTAAAAAGAATATAAGGTTTTCTATGAGAATTAAGTAAAAGTTTTATTTTTTCGCCATTTTCAGTTTTGAAATACCCTTTTGATATTTGTCCGAGAGCAAACCCCGTAGTCTTTATTTTTATTTTTGGTAAACTATCCACAGTCTCTATGCTTTTAATCTCCGATTTGGGTAAAGTTTCGCCATACATGCCTTTTATTGTGATAGCTTGTTCACTTATAATCAGTCGGTTATCTCTTAGCCCAAGCATAAAAATACTTGAAACACCTATTAAAATAACTATAAGAATTACGACACCTATTTTTGCATCTTTAAAATTTTTTGAAGTTCTTAAAAAGAAAAAAATATAGGCTGCAATAGGGTATATGCCCAAAAATATTCCCGTTAGAATTTCACTGATAAAGAAATAAAAACACAAGCCTAAAACAATAACAGATATTCCGAGAAATAAGTGAAATTTCTTATAAAAAATTATAAAGTTTTTAATGTTTACACTTTCTTTTTCTTCCTTGCTTAATGAGTTGTAGCCGGCAAGCATATTTTTTGCATTTTTTTCGGTAAGAATAAAAGCAAAACTTACAAGTAGCAATCCGATTATTATTAGTGCGTAAATCATTTCTGTAAACGACTTAAAATTAGAAAGTTATGTTGTTAGTGTGCGCTTTTTTATTGCAACAGCCGGATTTCCTCGATATATGGTATACGCTTCCAAATCGGATGAGCTTGCGGAATTTATACTCAAAACCGAATGAGAATAGCAATGAACCCCGGGACCAATCATGCTCCTTGCGCCAATCCAAACGCCATTTTCTAAAATTATTTTTCCGGTAATTAAATCAAAACTCGACTTTTTAAAATTATGATTACCGCAAAGCAACATTGCGCCTTGCGACAAACATACATTGTCGCCTATTTTTACATCGTCTAAATTATCTATCCAAACTCCCTCGCCAATCCAGCTGTAACTGCCTATAGATAAGCGCCATGGATATTTTATATTTACATTTGGTTTTATGTTTACACCCTTTCCGACCTTAGCTCCGAACAGTCGCAACAAAAAAACTTTAATACCACTTACGGGTAACCAACGACTTGTAAAAAAGCACGCATTTATAAAATACCACACAGCTCGTTTTATAAAACCTGCTCCCGAGTCGTATTCAGAATTATCAAAAATAGAAAGTTTGGTTTCTGTCATTAATCAAATAATTTTTTATATTTAGTTATAAGTTCAACATTGTTGGCAATGCTATTGGCATAAGCCAGTGCATTATTTGACAATTTTGTATATTGAACCTCCGTGTAATCAACACATTTTTTTATAATTTTTTTAAACTCTTTAACCTCTTTTAAATCAACATCATAACCTACTGCTTTAGACTTCAAATTGCGCCAAGGAGTATGGGTGCTTATTAATAAAGGACATCCGGCAGCCAATGCTTCATATATTACATGTCCGTAATTTTCGTGCAAGGTAGGAAGTAAGAAAAAATGATATTTTTTTAACATATTAACAACTTCTGAACCTTTAACAGCTGGCTTAAAATTTATTTCAATATTTATTCTGTCGGAATTAGCTGCGATTTTGCATTCGTTAAGGTAATTTTTTTCCTCTGCCGGACCATATATATCAAAAACAACACGCTTGCTAAAGTTCATGTCTTCAAATAATTTTATGGCGTACAATAAATTTTTTATTTTGCTTATTCTGGATAAAAAAACAAATTTTACCGTATTAAACGAGGGCTTAACAACCTGCGTATCAACAAAACCTGAAATATTTGGTATCTGAATAACATTAGCTTCTTCACCGAAATATTTTTTTATATTATTATTTTCATCGTCGTCCGTAGCATGCCATTTTATATTCTTAAAAAGACCTGTTAATTTGCTGAATTTTAGAAATATATGTTTTTTTTTCGACTTGATGGCAAGCGCCCCCATGCCCAACATGCCTCTCGGTGAAAGTATTATTTTTTTATTCTTTAAAAATAATTTTGAATATAATAAAGGGAAAAGTGTATAGCGAGGCGAGAATAAACTGTTGAAATAAACTGCTGAAAAAATATCTTGTTTTAAAAGTTTTGCAACATGCTTAAAATAAGCCAAATCTGACTTTAAATACATTACGTTGTACCGTTTTTTTTGCTCCCAAACACCTTGTTTTATACCGGTATAAGCAACTGAATTGCCTTTGTCGGTATCGCGTGTTACTATGTAAAAATCATAAAATTCAGAGAGACGCTCCGTTATGTTTGCCACCGAACGTATAGGACCACCTGCTTTGTAGCCGGGCAGAAACCAGTCAATAAACACAAGTATTTTTTTTCGCGACAACATTTTACGATGTTTGCACAAAAGTAAGAATATTTTTGGCAAAAATGCGTTCAAATTTTATCTTCCCCTCGTATAAAAATTATTTTTTCGTGAAATATATTTCGCTTATTTTTTTGTTACTTATTTGCCATGTTACTGTTTTTGCGCAGAATTTGAGTAACTTACGAAAACAAAAAATAAAGGCACACAGCGATATAGTCAGGCTGCCTGATGAAAATATTATTCCCGGTAGCATAAGTTTAAAAAATGAGAATGGCAAACTGTTTGTAACTAATTTATATTCAGTTGATTATAAAAATAAAACAATAGTGTTTTCAAAGCCTGTTTCAACTAATTTGATATTGGAATATCGTGTATTTAGCAACAATTCGCTGCAATCTTATGCTTTACGTTCGCCGCCCAATGATTCAATAAAACCTATCGTTTTGCAAGCTGATGAAAAGGATATTCAAAATAAAAATAATTTTTTTCAAAACAGTTCTATCCGAAAAAAAGGGAGTATTTCGCGAGGGCTTACGGTAGGCACTAATAACGACCCGGGATTAAATTCCCAAATGAGTTTGCAGCTAAGTGGCGAGCTGTCGCCGGGTGTATTTCTAAACGCAGCACTATCGGATGATAATATACCTGTGCAACCTGATGGTACTACGCAGAATATCAGAGAGTTTGATAAAATTTTTGTAGAAATAGGAAACAAACGACACCGATTGGCAGGCGGCGATATTATTTCGGACAATAGTGTAGGGCTATTTTTAAAATCGAAGAAAAAAGTACAGGGCTTGCAGTATAATTATTTACCGGACAAGGATTCTGTTTTGGAATTGCAAGCAAATGCAGCTGTGGGGAAGGGGAAATTTCGGCGCATGAAATTTAATGCAATAGAGGGCAATCAAGGTCCGTACAGACTTACGGGTGCAAACAACGAAAATTTTATAATCATACTTGCCGGCAGCGAAAGAATTTTTGTAGACGGCAAGCAAATAGAACGCGGCGAAGAACATGACTATATAATAAATTATAATACTGCGGAGTTGAGTTTTACAACTCGTTTTCCTGTAAATAAGGACAATCGTATAATAGCCGAATTTGAATATTCCGAACGGAATTATACTCGTTTTTTAACAGGAGCAAATATTAAAGCAAAAAAGAACAACAGCCGTTTTTTCTTTGGGGTTTTATCGGAGAATGATGCTAAAAATCAGAGTATTGCAGACTTTATCAATGACTCGCTGAAAACCATACTTCGCAATGCGGGCGATGACCCTTCAAGGGCTGTTATTTTATCGGAAACCTTAATTGATTCGATAGCGTCTGATAGGATTGCATATATAAAAACCGATACTTTGGTAGATAATATGTCTTATAAAAATATATATGTTTACAAAGCAATTCCTGAAATGGGAAATTATTATGTAGAATTTTCTTACACAGGGAAAAATAAAGGCAATTATATAAGGGCTACGGAGGCTGTAAACGGCAAGGTTTACAAATGGGTTGCTCCTGTAAACGGCATGCCGCAAGGCGATTATGCTCCTGTAAAACAATTGATAAGTCCTAAAAGCATGACTTTTGCAAATATCGGCGGGAAAACACGGATAAATAAATATCACAGTGTGGAATACGAATTGGCAGCGAGTGCGAGCGATGACAATTTGTTTTCCGATTTAGACGATGAAAACAATGTCGGATATGCACTAAGGGCGGCAACATTAAGTCAATCAGACAGTTCCGCAGGTTACATTATCGGATTGCGTACCCACTATACGCATACGGGTAGGAATTTTAGGACTTTTGAAAATTTTCGCTCTATCGAATTTGAACGCGACTACAATTTAAAATCTATTGATAACAACAAAAACAGCGACCTAATAGAAGCGGAATTGTTTTTCAGTAAGGAGAAATCTGATTTTTCGCTTTCAGGGAATTATTTTAAAATTAAAAATAAATTTACAGCGGGCAAATACAAGGGCGAGTACAATTATAAGGGCGAAAAATTGCAAATAGGGCATAAAATTTCATATCTCAACGGAAAACAGGACAGTTTGCAAAGTCAATTTTTGCGTTATCGAAGTTTTGCAAGTTTTTGTTTTAAGCCTTTTTCTGTATCAATAAGCAATGAGGGGGAGCGTAATGTGTATTCTGTAACAAATTGGGATTCTGCGAGTTATCGTTACAATACTGTTTCGGTTTCAGTAAATTCACATGATAATGCGCAAATACCTTTTAGTTTGAATGTGTCGCAACGTGAAGATTTTAAACCGGAAACAGATAGGTTTTTGTATCTAAGCAAAAGTTTTAACACAAAATTGGAAACAACTCCTATAAACGATAAAAATCAAAGTTTAAAATTGAATTTTAATTACAGAAGTTTAAGCGGTAAGGATAGCAGTTTTTATAAAAACACGGTCAGAAAAAACCTGAGTGGCATGCTTTCTTACAGATTGGGATTGTTGCGTAATTCTTTGTCATTCAACGTGTTGGTGGAGCATAAATCAGGTAGGCGTATGAAAAAAGATTTTAAATATTTGGAGGTAGCTGCCGGACAGGGACAGTATGTTTGGGAGGATTTCAACGAAAATAATATCGCTGAAATTGATGAATTTGTAGTATCTGCTTTTCCGGCTGAGGCAAACTATATTAGAGTGCAACTGCCCTCTGATCAATACAAGGCGGTTTATGAACAAAAAGCGGATTTTTCATGTTTATTTGTCCCTGCACGACTGTCAGAACGCACTGATTTACCAATTTTTAATCTGATAAAACCGTTTTCGTTTCAAAGCAGTTTCAGTAATCACAGGGCGTTTGCAGCCGAAGGTAAAGCTTTTGATATTTACATTGCCGACAGCTTGCTTTTTGAACAACAAAAAATTTTTAATTCTAAATTGTTTTTTAAAAGTTTCGGAGGTTTGTTTCAGGCATTTTACTTGTATAAAAATTCTGTAAATAACATAAATAAAATCAATGGTATAAGTTCGCAAAAGTCTGATATACACAAAGTTGAAGCTACTTTTTTCTTTCATAAATTTAGGTTGCTACCGTATATATCGGCGGGTAAAGAAAGCTATGAGGCAGAGTTTCCCAAGTCGGGAAATTATGATATTGTCAAACAGGAATATGCAATAAAATCTAAGATTTTTTTATCGAAAAAATTTGAAATAATGCCTTTTGGAATTTTAAAAAATAAATTAAACAAATCGGGGCAAGAAGAGCTTCAACAATATGAGGCGGGGCTGGTTTTGCAAGCCAAAAACTTAGGCAACGGCATAGTGGAGACGGAATTGAAGTATACCAATAATGTTTTTTCGGGCAAAGAAAAAACCGCCACAGCATATAAAATGATGAACGGTTTGAAGAGTGGAAATAATTTTAATTGGAATGTTACATTACGTGTTAAAATATCTAAATATCTGGAGCTTAATGTTTTATATTCGGGGCGGAAAAGTGCTAACCATACAGCAATACATACCGGTAGTGTTTCTGTTAGGGCGGTGTTTTAGTTTTTTTTGGGGGGTAGAGACGTAAAATTTTACATCTCTACTATGGAGTCTATACATTTATGTTTTTGTTGTATACTAAAGTAAAAATGGTTTTCAGATTTTAATATTATTCCAAGTTTGAAATTTTAGACAAAATTCATGTTTTTAATCTTAAAACCAAAATCACTACAGTATAAATATTTCATAAGCAGTTTTTTATTTTGGTAGCTATACATCGCTTTCTCTTATTTTTCAACTCCTTCCATCAGGTTTTGAACATGTTTACCTATTATTGCAAAATTAAAACCTGCCGATTTATTCATTCCTGCATAACAAACACCAACTAATTTCCCAGTCTTATCAAAAAGAGGCGAACCACTAGCCCCATGAAATGAAGGTGCATTAAACCCTATTTTAAAGTCATCACTTTCTTGAGATATTTGCCCATTTTGACTTGTTACTTTTAAGCCTTTGGGAGTATCTGCTAAGGTAAAACCAAAAGGATAGCCAATTGTAAATATTTCTTTACCATTATTTAATTCTTTTTCAGGAACAATTGACCTATAATCAAAAATATTTTTTACTTGTGATGGCAATTGCTTATTTTTTGTTTGAATTACAGCTAGATCAATTGCATCTTTTTCAGCAACTTTAACTGTTTGACATTGAATAAAATCTCGTTCATTTATTGAAATATAAGTATTATTCAGTCCAATTCCTATAAATACAGTTGCTCCTGATACTTTCATATTCACCAATTCTGTTGTCATTTCAACTAATCCTTGTAAATCATCAGGCGGAGAACTTGTTAAAACCGTTGTAATACGATCTTTTACTTGTGATTGTTGATGTAAATTTTCAGTCCAAGGTGTTGCAACATGCCTGTTTGTTATTAAATAACCATTTTTTGAAACAAAAAATGCTGTTCCTGTTATTCTAATGGGATTTTCAACTTTATTTAAATCAGTATAAACATTAAAATCATTATCAAAATAAACTGTTTCCCCTGCTATTTCAACTTTGTATACGTAAGCATGGTAAACCAAAGCAACAGTGTTTTCGTATTTATCATAAAGACATTCTTTACCTTCACAACCTCCACTATCACTATTCTTAAATATTTTTATACCACCCCAAACAATTAAAAGTAAAACAATTACTGCAATAGGAATCGAATAATACCAGTGTGATATTTTCTTTTTGGGTATTTGTGTCCATTCTAAATCTTCAACATTTGCAAAATTTACTTTCGCCCCATATTTTAATGGATAGTCTTTGTATTTGGGTATCTTTGTGCCATTTACATAAGTTCCATTCATACTTAGATCTCTAATAAACATTTTTCCATTATTGGTTATTTTTATTTCAGCATGATATCTACTTAATTTTTCGTGATAACGTAATTGAATATTATTACTTATATCTTTACCAACTGTTAATGTTTCTTTTAAATCTTTTGTCTGGGTAATATCCGGTACTTGATTCCAATCTAAGTTTACAATATTTGCAAAACTAATATTATTACCTCTGTAAATTGGCACTTCTTTTCCTTTTTGTATTTTAGTTCCATTTACATAAGTTCCATTTGTACTTTTATCAATAAGGAGTAATGAACCATCATCATTGATTTTTATTTCAGCATGAAAACTACTTACTTTTGGTTCAGGGTTTGGGTCGTTTATGACAATCCGATTTTCGGTATCACGTCCGATTGTTATAATGGTCATAATTTTAAATTTTAATTATTTAAAAAATTTATTCTTTATATTATTTATTAGCTCTTTAAATTGAGGGTTTTTTTGCTGCAATTTGTCAAGTTCCTTTTGTATCTTTTTAAGTTTAGAGTTTAATCTTTGTTTTTCTGTTTTTAATTTTTTTATATTTTGATTTAATAAATCTATACTATCATTTAAATTTTTCTCATTAGCTCGTAAAACAGTATTTAAACTATCTTTATTAGTATTATACTGTTTCAAATTAGTAATTTTTACAGTTTGTAAAGATATAGTTCCTTTTAACTCCTTTATTTCATTTTGCAAATCTGCTTCTTTTGTGTATAGTTTCATATATCCTATATAAAATAGTGAAGCTACAAGAAAAACAGAAACTAATATAGTGAAAAATTTATTTCCCATTTTATTTGATTTATAATTATTGGGTTGTAAGTCCATTTCAATCAAGGCAACAGTCATATTATCATGTCCTCCTCCCTTTTGAATACATTTATTATTAATACCATTAATTAGATTATCAACGATTTGAGTTAGTTCAGAAGTTGCTGTAATTTGTTTTTCAATTTCAGTTTCCGTAAGTTCTCCCCAGATACCGTCTGAACAAATTAAAAATCTGTCTCCTTTTTGAAATGGAACCTCATTAATTTCGACTTCAATATTTTGCTTAATCCCCAACGCACGTGTTAAAATATTTGCATCTTCCGATAAACGAGCTTGTTCTTCAGTTAATATTCCTCGTTTTACTTGTTCTGCAACTCTTGAGTGGTCTGTTGTTCGGAATATTATTTTACCTTTTCTGAATTGGTAAAATCTACTATCTCCTATATGACAAATTATTGCTTTGTTTTTTTGAAAAAGGGCAGCTACAATAGTTGTTCCCATACCTGACAAATTTTTATCAGATTGTGCTTCGTTAAAAATTTGTATATTGGCTGTTTTAATTGCATTTTTTAAACGTTGTGTTGGAACATCATTTGAATTTACAAACTCATTTATTACGGTGTCAACAGCTAAATGAGAGGCAAACTTTCCTCCATTAGTCCCGCCCATTCCGTCACATACAACAACAAGAAAACCATGTTCAGTATCTTTTGAGCCATAGTGGTCTTGGTTTTCTTCTCTGCCACCTATATTGGTTTTTATATAACTATTCATAATCTCTTAAAATAAGTTGTATTTTTTTTGCATTTACAATTTCTAAATCATAAGAATTTTCAGCTCCCCAACGATAAGAGTTAGTCTCACCATTTCCCCATTTAACTCTTACCCATTTATTACTTTTAACCTCTGTGATTTGTCCTATTGTATTGTCTCCCTGGTCTTTCCATTTCCAATCTCTACCTCTTGTAACTTTTAACCCAGTTTTGGGTTCAATCATTGATTTAGTAATATTATTCAAAGCATTCTTATACGAATTAAATGAATTTACAATAACTTCTTTCTGTTCTTTAATTTCTGCAAAATTATTTTCTGTTGATAAATATTTACTTTCATAATCACTTGCCTTGTCTTTGTAATATTCAAGATCATGTTTTAAATTATTTGATTTCATGATAAAAATAATAGACAAAGCTGCCAGAAGTGTAGAAATTACAATTAATATCAAAGCTAAATTTTTCCATCTAAATTCTTTCATATTACTATTTAAGTTTGTCTTTTGTCCTGTTTTTTTATACAAAGCATTAAAAGCGAGTCTAAATTCATTAACAGACTGATAACGATTAGCTTGCTTTTTACTTGTTGCTTTCTGTATTACTTTATATAAACTTTTGTCAATATTTGTGTTTTGAGGTAAGGGAGATTTTACGTGTTTTTCTTGTACATCAAAATCTGTAGTTCCGTCATAAGGAACAGTACCTGTAAAAGTTTCATAAAGAGTAATCCCCAAAGCATAAATATCTGAACGATTATCTACTTCTTCTCCTGCTATTTTGCGAAACTGTTCAGGTGGAGCATAGTGCGGTTTTCCTATAACAGTCCCGGCTCGTGTTTTTGATTTTCGTGCACTTTTTGAAAGTTTTGCAATTCCAAAATCTGTTATTTTTACTACCTTATTATTTGTAATAAATATATTCGAGGGGTCTATATCTCTATGAACAACTCCATTTTTATGTAATTCTTCTAAACCATTAAATACAGAATTAAAAATTACACCTATCTCTTTTTTGCGTTCATTGGTAGGCATTTTATTTAATTTTGAAATATATTTATCCAAAGTTGTGCCTTCCAAATATTCACTAACAATATGATAAATCTGATTTTGTTCCACAAAATCAAGCATAAGTTTTACATTTTCATGCTTAATTCTAATACCTGCACCTTCTCGTTCTCTTTCAATAGTTTGCGTGTTTTTAGTTAATTCTTTAAACAGTACTTTTATTGCAACAGGTGTATTTACTCGTTTTTCTATTCCCTTTTCAATAGAAACAATTTGTGTCCCTTTGAAAACTCGTCCCATACCTCCTTCTCCAATAAAAAAATTACTGTCTTCAGGGTTAAATGTATAAACTCCATTTTCACCTTTTAATGTAATTGTCGGCATAGTTTTTTTATTATTATTCGGGTTTAGTTCTTCTATTATTATTTTGCTGATTACTTTGATAGTAGCCTTTAGAAGAATAATCAAAAACGTCAGCAGTCGCTTTGAAATTTGGATTTAATTCAAGTTTTTGTGCTATTTTATCAACAATTATTACCATTAAGTCATAATTGCCAATTTTTATCCTATCAAATTGTTTTAAATTAATATGTCCATTAATACCAATATCTACACCGTTTACAACTGTTCCATTTGCAGAGTTTGTGTCAGTAATTACAACCATTAATTTTTTTGTTTCATCTCTACTCCGCCTTATGTTAATAATTGCATGTTGGTCGCTTACTGTTTGTTCTTTTAGCTGAATACTACAGCTACTCGCTTTACCAATTATATTTTTATTTCCTTCTCGTAAAACCCAAAATTCACCCTTGCCGATTTGAGAATACGAGACTAAAAAACCCATTAGCTGGTTTTGACCAATATCATCTTTATCTACCATTTCATTATCACCTTGTATAACAGTGCCTTTCCTTCTATTTGCAGGTTCTTCTGTTTTAGTCCTTTTTTTATAATTTTGGTTGTAATCAATACCATCCGGTCGTGTATGAGCCATAATTTTTATTTTTTTAGTTATTCAATAGTTCGTTACTTTTTTATAAATGTCTGATAATCAAAAGAATATAATGATATACTACGTGTGTTATAACTAATTAGTTATTAGCTTTTTAGGTGCGTGAGTTAACGAAGTGTTGTTATTAAATCATTGTTATATTCCCATAACCTACTCATCTAACAATATCTTTACTTAACTCAATTCTATTCTATTAATATTATTTACCCTTATAAATGTCGTATTGGATATGGAAAGTAAAATGAGCTAGGTTGAGTCATAAAACGTAGAACCAGCATTAGTTATAGCGAGGCTGTATAAACGATAAGGTAGCTTGTTTTACTTCATTCATATGCAACAATTTATATTATGAGACATCAAATTACAAAAACATAATTTTTAAATCATTTCCAAATATGTTACTTTTTAATGGATATTATTATTGATAATAATATCCAAACAGGAATACATAAAATAATTAAACCTAAAATAATCCATAAGTTTCCGCCTGAAGCGTTGAAAACAATTGGAATAAATTTAGCAGAACTTCCAATGGTTATACAATACTTCCAAGCTATAACAATAGCTCTAAGACCCGAAATAAGAGTATAAAAAATAATAGCACCAATCAAAAGTATAATAAATCCTTCCATAATATAATAATTTAATATTTGAGCCTACTTCTATTTTTAGTCTAATTCGGCATATTTCGCCCAATATACAAATGACAATAATTTTTTTATCAATGCAAGATTAAATTTTATCAATATTTTGTTAGTCTGGTATACTACTATACATCCCCTTTAATAAACCTCCAAAAATAAGTAGAGGAGTAACCCAAACAATATAATCAGTTATCTCGCCTGTTCCTTTATACGCGGTATAACAAAAAGGGATACTGATTACTGCTCCAATAATTGATATTATTAGAATTAGTTTATCTGAAATTTCTTCAGACCTTATTTTTTCATAAATACTTGAAATAATCTTACCAAGAATCCAAGCAATTACATAAAATAATAATATTACTACCTTACCAATTCCTTTTTCCATATCATTTTTTTTAATACAACAGTGTTGTGATTTTATTTCATTATTACGACTTTTTTCGTTATAATTTGATTATTATCAAGTATTACACTAATGTAATAAACACCACTTGTCAAATCGCTTGTATTTATTTGTACTATCCTTTGATTTGTTGTCAATGTTTTTACAACTCTATTCATAGCATCAAATAACCTTAATTCAATTTGTTTATTTGAGTAATTATCTAAATTAACATATATTAAGTCGTTGGCAGGATTTGGGTAAATTAATATTTTGTCTTGAACATCAATGTCTTCAACGTCTGTTGCTGTCAGGCTTAAGTTGATTGTTGTTTCATCAGTTGTAGTTTCAAAATGAGTAGAATAACCATTTTTGATGAAATTAAACTTATTAGTGCCGGCAGGCACACTAAATATCTCATTTACGTTGTCAATTGTTTTTACAAATTCTTTATTTATGTACACCGTAGCCCCAATACTATTAGCATCCGAGATAACTGAAACATTATAGCTATTTTCAGGTGTAGTTGATAATTGATAATTAACATATTGATTAATTTCTACGGAATGATTATCATTGCTAAACCTTACATTAATGTTATGTAGTCCTTCATGCTCAAAGGTAATTGTGGTTGAATTAGTTGATGGTGTTCCTGAATATAAAATTTCTTCTTCTTCTCCATTTATAGTAAAAATAGTATAATCTGTATAATTCTCAGCATCCACTTGAACAGTTATAGGGTTTTGTGTTATAATCGGAGCATATTCAAGAATTGTCATTCTTGGGTTTCTTATAAAATCGGAACTTAAATCTTCTTCCAAATTAATATTAATTATACCATTTTGAAGAATTTCATTAGTTATAGTTATTTGTTGAGTAACATAACCTTCTGTTTGGGCTTGAATTTGTTCTCCAACTACCAAAGGTGGATAAATTTCAGCAAAGAGATTTCCATTTTGATTAGTTGTGCCAAGTAATTCCCACGCATTACTATTTTGACGACTAATCCTTACATTTGCAGCTATTACACTTTTATTAGACTTTTTACTTGTTGTTCTTGCAATAATTGTTAATTTATTGGCAGGAATTACAGGTAAAATTGTCGAATTATCTGAATTTATATTAAAATAAAATCTTTCACTCCAAATTGTTCCAACGTTTGAAATCTTTGCTCCCACTCTACAAAGATATTCACCTTGTTCCAAAACAATTCCTTTTTTACCTAAACTATATCCTGTGTTGTTATTCTCAGAAGCAGAAACTTTTATTGGAAATGGTATTCCTGCAATTTTTTCAAAACAAAAATCATTATTTCTTTTTTTCTTGATATATAATTTATAAGAAGCATTTGGAATATGTGTCCACTGGAAAGTAGGTGTAGAGTTTGAGATAGTATCAATTTCATCGTATCTTGTAGGTAAAGCAACTTGATTATTTTCTGTTTCTCTTAAATCTATATTTATTGTTTTTAGTCGCATCCAGCCGGCAATACAATCATCAGAAGGATCAGTTAAAATATTATTAACAAAATCACAATCTCTGAAAAAATCAGGCACTCCTTCATCTACATTGTTTTGTTGAAGAATAGTTACATTATTATCATTAACACCTGTTACAACTGCAACATGAGAACATGAAGCTGTCCAAACAACAATATCACCTACTTTGGGAGGCGAAGTCGCAGTGCCATCATTATTAAAATACATAAAATAATCTTTATAATAATCTTCATTTAAGTAGTTAGAAGCTGATATCAATCCTGAAAAACCAGCCTCATACATATCAATTCCATATATGGAAGCATAATATCTATTTATATAATTTGTACATTGATACTTTGTATATCCATTATGACCAGAATTACATTGATTAGTTTCTTTATCATTACAAAAAGCAATAATATTGTTAAACGATGCGTGTGCTTTTTTAAAACGTGAACATCCTGAATCTTGTCTAGTTTCTTCACAGGTTCTAAAAGAAAGAGTTTCACAGCCTAGAACATTCTGATTATTATCTAGAACAGTTAATTTAATTTTATATTCAGTATCAAACTCTAATGCTTGAGTTAATTTCCTACTAATATTTTCGCCAATAATATTTTCTTCATAAGCAGTATTTGATAATATAAGACTGTTGGGTTTATATGTTAAACCAGTTATTAAGCTACCATCATTATTTGCAATTTCTAATATATATTCTGTTGCTCCAATAACTTCTCGCCAAACAAATGTAGGCTTTATAGGAATATTTGAGCCGTAAGGTGGTTTGTTGCAAATCTGGTTACAAACATTTTCGCAATTATTATTGCATTCCCCCCAACCAGTTCCTATTTCTATGTTTTCAAAATAATTTAAAATTTTTAAATTAAACCCTGTTTCAGAACTATTACAACCACAATATTCTCCTACTGTTGGACATGGCTCTAATTCTATTGTTAATTCTGTTCCCTGCTGTGTTATAGTAAGAGTTCTGTTTATTCCGTCTCCCGATACTGTGATTTTTGCAGTTCTTTGTTCGGTAGAAGTATTTCCAGAATAACTATAATAAATTGTGCCATTGCCGTTCCCATTGATACCTGAATTTATAGAAAGCCAACTTTGATTTGATGTTGCTGACCAATAAATATTTGAATTTACATAAATAGAATTATTACCTGAATTTTCATTTACGTTGATATTTCCTGACGGGTTTATTGTTAGATACGAAGCAGGAGTTGAACCGGCTTGTGTTATCGTGAGAGTTCTATTTATTCCGTCTCCCGATACTGTAATTTTTGCAGTTCTTGGTTCGGTAGAAGTATTTGCAGAATAACTATAATAAATTGTGCCATTGCCGTTCCCATTGCTACCTGAATTTATCGAGAGCCAACTTTGATTTGATGTTGCTGACCAATAAATATTTGATTCAACAGAAATAGAATTATTACCTGAATTTTCATTTACGTTAATATTTCCCGACGGATTTATTGTTAGATACGAAGCAGGAGTTGCACCGGCTTGTGTTATAGTAAAAATTCTATCAGTAAAACCCGGAGCAGAAAGTATAATTTTTCCTTCTCTGCTATTCAAACTAGTATTTTCAGTAAAAGAGTAATGAATATATCCGTTCCCACTTCCATTAGTAGTTTCAATAGATAACCATGAAACAGTGGAATAAGCTGTCCAATCTTCTGTTGAGGTAATGCTTATTTTTTGAATATTATAATCATAACTAGAACCAGCTGAGGCACTGACTTGTTCATTTTCAGGTTCTATTTCGAAATAAGATATTGTTGTCTTCTTTATGATAATAGTACCTGCATTATAATGTGCTCCGTCGCTACTACGTAAAACAACATTAAAATAATTGTTTCCACTATAAAAGTTTTGACAATTATACGTTACGTCCACGTAACTTTCTCCAGCGTAGTAGTGTTTACATTCTAAATCTTCGTGTGTAAATACAACTGCTTTTCCGTTCTTTGAAAAAGAGCCTCCATCTTGTTTTTTTATTCTGAATGTTATATATCCTGTGCTTGTATCATGATTCCATATTGCAGCTTTAACCACACCTCCTATATAATCACATGAACCGGAAAGCATTTGACAGTCGTAATCAATTTTAGGATGAATAACAGTTTCAGAATTTTCAACAAAGGTTTTCATTTCAGGGGTATAACTATAATAGACCACTGGACGAGGATATTCTTGTGCTATCAACGATAGAGATAAGAATATTTGTATTAAAATAAATATACTTTTTTTCATAACATTTGTTTTTTTGTTCAGTATTGTATTCTGCTTGGTAAGAATATGCTAACTTTTAAAGTTTAAAATTTCCAATACAAAGATTATCCATAAAGTTAGGACAAGCAAGGTATTTTAAAAATACATTCAAAATACATTCAAAATACATTTAAAATACACCGACTAAAAGTCTGTAAGTACCTAAAAACAAGTGTTTTTAGTTTAAGGTAGATTACTTTAACCATACAGCAATACATACCGGTAGTGTTTCTGTTAGGGCGGTGTTTTGATATAGACCGACCATGTACATATATATAGATAGTTGTAAGACTAATGTTTTTAAACAGCTTATCTCAAGAGGTCTAGGATTATATTTCCTTTTCATTACTACTCCAAACTCATTATAAGCATTCATTATTCAAAAAAAACGCTTATCTTTGTAAAGAACATTAAATAAAAATATCATGGCAGGAAAACACATAAAATTTGATTGGGCAATAAAACGTTTGCTACGCAACAAAGCCAATTTTGACATAC
>PDWI01000890.1_pt1 | contig 48512 bp, 41 predicted proteins | sample 1430891 | NCBI WGS metagenome assembly PDWI01 (sample SAMN01162508, study PRJNA174530) | Oral metagenome, whole genome shotgun sequencing project. | biome: Marine environment; feature: Marine mammal; material: Swab sample of the gingival sulcus; isolation source: swab sample of gingival sulcus...
TGCTTGCCCAGCTCATTGCTCATCATCGGTGTGGAACTCCGATGAGCGTAGTCGTTCCGTGACAATCGGCCATGATCGGTACTTGTGTGTAAGGAAATGCATTGGCCCATGTATGTTCAATGCGCTCAAACCAGATATTCCCGTTGTCGCTTGCGAACCCCTTGACAATCGAGTGCTCACCCTTCGCATGCTTTGAGCAATAAACACTGCGCCGCGCCAGCAGGCTGGTGAGGTGGGTGATGCCGATGCCGAATACCTGCTGCGTCAGGATGTGATTCACGCGCGTTTTCCGATCCGGCATTTCGGCTTCCAGACCCTGGTTCAGGCGGCTGGTGATCTCACGCAGAAAAATGCCCGACTTCGTGCAGGGGTCCAGGAACCGCACCGTGCTGTTCGCCCACAGGTTACCGCCGTTGTGATCGGCCGCCCACGCCTCGGCCAAGGTATCGAGCATACGGTTGGCGAACTCAGGCGGCGTGAACACCTCGTCATTGGAGAGGTTAGCGATGCAGGTCAATACATCCGGGTTGCGTCCGCGTAACGTGAAACCAGCCTGCCCGTTCACGCGTGCGGACCCAGCACGAAGCGCGCCTTTTCGATGCGCAGCATCTGGTAGGGTGTCATGAAGCACACGCCCAAGCCGACGCAAGCGTTGGGGATCTTTATGCGGCCCGGCGAGTTGGCAGGCACCTCGTGGGTCACCACGACATGATTTCCGGCCAGTGCATGAGAAATCAGATAGAAGTCGGCAGCCTGCAGGAAGGTGTTGATCGCGGCCGGCGTGTATTGCTGCCCGGTAGCCCAGGTACTGACGGCCGTAAACTGCGGAGCCAAGGTCGGCGGGGTGCGGTGAAAAAGCGCCTGGCCATGATTTCTGGCCCAGGTCGACAACTTGTCTTGGCCCGCCTCGATTTCATCGGCCACTTTGTCGATGCTGGCGACCATTCCTGTATGACTATTGTGCGCCAGCCAATCCCAGAAGGCCGGGCAGAAATCCAGGCCGTAGTGCAGGTTGTTCGCGGACATGAACACGTTGGCATCCAGCAGGTATCTCACGGCGTCACTCCCAGCTCGCGCGCCGCTTTGTAGAAGGTGTCCGTCTTTCGCACACCCAACATGCGAAAGGCATCCGGAAACGAGGTCAATCCCTCCAGCGTGCTGGAGACAATGGCGCGGGCAAAGCGCTTGCTGGTGCGCGCACCCAGACTGCGGTAAAAATCTCCGCCGCCACTACCGCGCTTTTTCAGCGTGCGCAGCCGTCCCTGTTCCTCTCGGTAGTGCTGCCACAATGCCGCCCGCGTGATGAATCCCGCGTCGAACATACGGCGCAAGGCAACCAGAGTGCTGACCTTGAATTCGCGCGCCAATCGCTGGATTTCGTCCGGAATCGGCGCATTGCGCTGGTGCGTTGCACGCAGTTCTTCAATAGGCATCAGCAGTTCCGCCGCCACCTGGTTGCACCAGCGCTCCGTTTGTTGCTCGGGCACCTGGCCCGCCTGCGTGTCCGACACGCCCGTTTCTCCCAACCAGACGTGGGCCAGTTCGTGCGCCAGCGTGAACATCTGCGCGGCCTTGCTGTCGGCGCCGTTCAGGAAGATCAGTGGAGCAAGGCTATCTGCCAGCGCAAAGCCGCGAAACTCGCCCACGTCCAGCTTGCGGTGGCTGTTGCTGCCCACCATGGAACTCACCATCACCATCACACCGGCATCTTCGGCCTTGGCGATCAACTGGCGCAGCGCATCCGTCCATGTGGGCCACTGGCGACGCGCTTCGGCGGACAGGCCCAGCGTCTCGCGCAGCCGTTGCGCCACAGCCTCGGACGATTCCCGCACGTCTGCGCTGCCGACGAATGGCAATACCGGCAAGCCGTGCATGCGGGCGTAGTCGCGGTACCAGTCCTGCCGCTGCTGACACAGGAAAAGGGTGTCCAGCAGGTCGCTGCTGGGTTCGGCGAGCGTTTCGTCTCGCAGTGTACGAAAATCCGGCACCGGCAGCGCCAGTTCGGGCGGCTGGGGCAGGAAAAAGTAGCCAAACGCGGTGTGCGTGAGACGCGCGAAGTCTTCCAGTTGCTTGAGCGTGGGCTGAGCCTCGCCGCTCAACCACAAGGGCCACTTGCGAAAACGCGCAGCCAGTTCGTCGTCGTTCAAGTGCGCGCGTTGTGCCGCCCAGCGTAGGACAGGCACGGAAGCGGCGACAGTGGTCATGGCGTCCTGCCCTCCGTTTGGTGGTTACCGCGCAACCATGCTATAGACACATTCATCCCGCCCCCCAAGTGGCCAGTTCGCTCACCGTCGTCGGCGGATAGGTCTTCAAGGGCGTGAAGATCTCGTGCTTGCTTAGATGCGCGAAGAGCGAACCCTCGGCACTGAAGGCCGACGAACCGGTGAGCACGTCGAAGCGGAAGTCGCGTCGCTGAAATCGGCCCTTGCCCAAGTAGCCCCACTCGGCGAAAGTGATTGGTTCACCACCAGTGGTCAGCATCGTCAGGGCATCCCCGTGCACGAGATTCTGCGACAGCACATGGGAGGCCGCACGGTACAAATCCTGCGAGGCATCGAGTTTGAGGTAGTCGGCGAGTATCTCCAGCATGTTGGCGCGGCACTCGGCGATGTTGTCTTCCAACAGCTCGATGCCGTAGATACACATCATGGCCAGCAACGCATAGTGTCGCTTCTCGAAATCAGACTTCCCGTATTTAAGTTCGACGGCGGCAAGTTTGCGCCGCAAGACCTCGACCAGGAAGTGTCCGCTGCCGCAGGCCGGCTCCAGGAAGCGGGAGTCGATGCGCTCGGTTTCACCCTTCACGAGGTCGAGCATGGCCTCGACCATCCATTCAGGCGTGAAGACCTCACCGTGGTCCGCGACGCGTTGCTTTGACTTCACCAGGTTCATAGGCGACTATTGCCGAGACAGCCGGAAGTTGGGGCGAAGCGAGTCGGCGGCCTCCCAGAGGCTGGAGTCGATCTGTTCGATGTTCAGGAGGGCGTTCTCTGTCATTTGTTGTTCTCGGTGATTGCTCTTTAATAGCAGGCTCTTATTTCCCGGTACCCTTGCGACTGGGGCTGGATGCGGGTACGGAGAGACCGTGCGCCTCGGAATAGCTCAGCACCAGCACCTTGATCATCGACGCGGCGCTCGCGTTCGGCGGCCAGCTTCAGCAATGCCTTGACCTTGGCGGTGGTGCGGATTTCGTTCTAGGTTTGCGCCATGGAACTGCCATCCCAATCAAACGATAACGCAAATGTACTGCCACTCGGGCGGATCGACAAGTAAAATCGTGCCCTTAGCGCTCATTCGACTAGCCGCCGGTTCTGCTCCAGCAAGGCACGCGACAGCTCGCGCCGCAGCTGCCAGGGCGGATTCAAGCGGTCGTTGCAACAGTGACCTGTTGAACACTGGAGCAATGATCAGACAATAGTCCTGCGGTATTCCTTTCACCATCGAACAGCTGAACCACTTCCGGAGCGCCTGGCATGCAGGCCTGAGGATGACCGAGATCGCCGCCTGTCTCGGACGTTCATCGGTTACCCTTCGCCGCATGGTAGACGATCGAGGGGGTATCAAACCCATGCCAAGCAAACGCTCATCGCGCGCGCTGTCACTTGACGAACGCGAGGAGATCTCCCGGGGCTTGAGTGGCGGGGAGAGCATCAGCAACATCGCTAGTAACATCGCTGCCCATGATCAATCGACATCGAGGTGTCCTTCTTGCTCATGCGGCAGATGATGCCGTTGCCGCCGGGAGTCGGCTGGAAACTGCTGCCGGTGGGGCAACAGTACCGAATAGCGCACGTTGAGACTCATGCGACGATGGACGGACAATGCTCGTGCTTGACCTGAAATTGCACCGTGACCGATAATCACGAATCTGGCATTTTCCGGAGCGTACTCGATGAAGACCTACCTGAAGTCGGCGGTTCCTGCCGGCATCGTCGCTGCCTTGTTCGCCCTTGGTGGCGTCGCACGCGCCGACCTCCTGTTTCCAGTCGGCAAGGGCGATTTCAACTGGGACAGCTACAACGATTTTGCCAACGCCAACGACTTCAAGGGCGAGCAACTCACCGTGTTCGGTCCCTGGCTCGGTCCCGATCAGGAAATGGCCGAGAACGTGCTGGCCTACTTCGCTGCAGCAGCGAATGTCGATGTGAAGTACGTGGGGTCCGACAGCTTCGAGCAGCAGATCGTGATCGACGCTCAGGCGGGCTCCGCGCCGAACATTGCCATATTTCCACAACCCGGCCTCATGGCCGACATGGCCCGCAAGGGCTTTCTCACTCCGCTGGGTCAGGAAACGGCCGACTGGCTCACCGCGAACTATGCCGCCGGTGAATCCTGGGTCGATCTCGCCAGTGCCGAGAACGCCGCCGGCGAAACCGGGCTGTATGCCTTTCCGTACAAGATCGACTTGAAGTCACTGGTCTGGTACGTGCCGGAGAACTTCGAGGACATGGACTACGACGTACCGGAAACCATGGAAGAACTCAAGGAACTCACCGAGCAGATGGTCGAAGACGGTGAAACCCCCTGGTGCATCGGGCTTGGCTCGGGCAGTGCCACGGGCTGGCCGGCCACCGACTGGGTCGAAGACATGATGCTGCGCACGCAACCGGCCGAGGTCTACGATCAGTGGGTAGCGAACGAGATACCCTTCAACGATCCGAAAGTCATCGAGGCGGTCGAGGAGTTCGGCTACTTCGCGCGCAACGACGACCATGTCGCCGGCGGCGCATCGGCCGTGGCGTCCACCGACTTTCGTGACAGCCCCAAGGGCCTCTTCGACACGCCTGCCCAATGCATGATGCACCGCCAGGCATCGTTCATTCCGGCCTTCTTCCCCGAAGACGCCGAAGTGGGCGAAGACGTCGACTTCTTCTACTTCCCGTCCTATGCCAGCAAGGATCTCGGCAAGCCCGTGCTCGGTGCAGGCACCATGTTTTCGATCACGAAGGACAGCCCGGTGGCAAGGGCCTTCATCGAGTTCCTCAAGACGCCCATCGCGCACGAAGTCTGGATGGCGCAGAAGGCGTTCCTGACGCCCTTCACGGATGCCAACACCGACCTCTACGCCAATGACGCGCTGCGTGGCATGGGCGAGATCCTGCTCGAAGCCACCACCTTCCGCTTCGACGCTTCCGATCTCATGCCCGGTGGCGTGGGCGCCGGCAGTTTCTGGACCGGCATGGTCGACTACACCAGCGGCAAGAGTGCCGAGGACGTCACCAGCGCCATTCAGGACAGCTGGGACAACCTGAAGAAGTGATCTTCTCGGTATCGGCAGATACCGGCAGCAGTCCACGCGGCATGCAGTCAATGCCACGGCAGAACTCCGCGCCCTCGGTCGTCACGACCGGGGGCGTGTTGCTTGCGGGACATCGAAAGCGCTCGAGGAGGTGCCTGTGAATCCAGCCTTGCAGGGTCTGTTGACCATCGTCATCGGTGTGGGCGGCTGCATTGCCTACTTCCTTCTTTCCAACCAGTTCCTCGACAAGGTTCTGTTTCCGGCCAGGGGGCCGCATGCCGGTCGCAACATCAACCGGGCCAACATGATTCGCCCCTGGCTGTTCCTGTTTCCGGCCATTGCCGCGCTCGGGCTGTATCTCGCCTATCCCGTCTTCGAAACCCTCAGGCTCTCGCTCACGGAACGCGTCGCCGGTGGCGGCAGTGAGTTCGTCGGCCTCGACAACTACCGCAAGATGGCCGCCGAACCGAAGTTCCGGGAAGCGATGCTGAACAACATGCTGTGGCTGCTGGTGGTGCCGGCGATGTCGACACTTTTCGGCCTGATTGCGGCGCAACTGTCCGACCGGGTGTTCTGGGGCAACGTGGCGAAGTCGCTCATCTTCATGCCGATGGCGATCTCCTTCGTGGGGGCCGCGGTCATCTGGAAGCTCGTCTACGATACGCGCCCCGCCGGCGATGAACAGATCGGGTTGCTCAACGCCGTCTACATGGCGCTCGGCGGTACCGAACCGCAAACCTGGCTGACCATCCCGTTCTGGAACAACTTCTTTCTGATGATCGTGCTCATCTGGATCCAGACCGGGTTTGCCATGGTCATTCTCTCGGCAGCGCTCAGAGGCATTCCCGAGGAAACCGTGGAAGCGGCCATCGTCGATGGCGCCAATCCCTTTCAGGTGTTCTTCAGGATCAAGGTGCCGCAGATCAAGGGCACCATCGTCGTCGTCTGGACCACCATCACCATCACGGTACTCAAGGTCTTCGATATCGTGTTCGCCATGACCAACGGTCAATGGAGAACACAGGTACTGGCCAACTACATGTACGACAAGCTGTTCCGTGCCAATGACTGGGGCGTAGGCTCCGCGAGTGCGATGGTCATCATGCTGCTCGTCACGCCCATCCTCGTCTGGAACGTGTACAACGCCCGCAGGGAGATGCGCTGATGGACAACATCGCTGGACGGAAATCCGGTCTTGTCTGGGTGGCTCACATTTCGCTCTTCGCCATGGTGCTGCTGTGGCTGTTGCCGACGGCGGGGCTGCTCGTGTCGTCCTTCCGCACCGGCGACCAGATCGCTGCGAGTGGCTGGTGGGTGTCGATGTTCCCGACCGAGCGGAAAGCCACGCTGCGCGCCGCGCCACCGGCTGCGCAGGTCGAGCAGGATGGCCGCTTCGTCATCGAGGGCAATCTCTACGAGGGTCGGGCTGCATCCGGGATCACCTCATGGGGTCCGACCGCGCGCACCATGTCCGAGCATGCCCCGGGCGACACGGTCGAACTGAAGAACGGCAGTCGGCTCACGGTGCAGGCCGACGGCAGCTATCGCATCGTCAGTGACACCGAAATGGAGGGCAGACGTGGTCGGCGTGTATTCGTCACCGCCATCTCGCCACCGGAGTTCACCACCGGGAACTACCGCAAGGTGCTCTTCGATCCGAACAATCGCGAAGGCATGGCCAGGGCCTTCTTCAACACGCTGACCGTGACCATCCCGGCCACCATCATCCCGATCCTGATTGCCGCCTTTGCGGCCTATGCCCTTGCGTGGATGGACTTTCCCGGCCGCGCGCTGCTCATTGCGGCCGTGGTGGGCCTGCTCGTGGTGCCCCTGCAACTCGCGCTCATACCGCTGCTGAAACTGCACAACGACATCGGGATCGGCAAGGGTTATCTCGGGGTGTGGCTGGCCCATACCGGTTTCGGCCTGCCACTCGCGATCTACCTTCTCAGGAACTACATGGTGAGTCTGCCGCGAGACATCATCGAGAATGCCAGGGTCGACGGTGCCAACGATTTCCAGATCTTCACGAAGATCGTCCTGCCGCTGTCGTTCCCGGCGCTGGCTTCCTTTGCCATCTTCCAGTTCCTCTGGACCTGGAACGACCTGCTCGTCGCCCTCGTGTTCCTCATCGACGCCACCGGCGAAACCACCGTCATGACCAAGCAGATCGTTGAGCTGCTCGGTACCCGCGGGGGCAACTGGGAAATCCTCGCAACCTCGGCCTTCGTCTCGATCGTGGTACCGCTGATCGTGTTCTTCGCCATGCAGCGCTACCTCGTGCGCGGTCTGCTGTCGGGTTCGGTGAAGTAGGGCGGATGCGCATCCGGCGTTTGCGAACATCATCAACATCGCTGCCCGACTCCGGTCGGCAGGTACCAGCATCCAGGAAGTGAAGTCATGGCGGATCTCGAATTCATCGACGTCGAAAAGACCTATCCCGGCAACGTCAACGTGCTTGACGACATCAACCTGAAGATCGACACCGGTGAACTCGTCGTTTTCGTCGGCCCTTCCGGTTGTGGCAAGTCGACGCTGCTCCGCATGATTGCCGGGCTCGAGTCGATCACCAGCGGGGAATTCACCATCGACGGTGTGCGCATGAACGAGGTCCCGCCCTCCGAGCGTGGCATCGCGATGGTGTTCCAGTCCTATGCGCTCTACCCGCACATGACGGTGCGCGACAACATGTCCTTCGCACTGAAGCTCGCCCACAAGCCGCGAAACGAGATCGACGCGGCCGTGGCCAGAGCCGCGCGCATCCTCCAGCTCGAAGACTATCTCGACCGATTGCCGAAGGCGCTCTCGGGTGGTCAACGTCAGCGTGTGGCCATCGGCCGTACCATCGTGCGTGATCCGAAGGTGTATCTTTTCGACGAACCACTCTCGAACCTCGACGCGGCGCTGCGCGTGGCCACGCGTATCGAGATTGCGCAACTGAAGGAGAGCATGCCAAACTCCACCATGATCTACGTCACGCACGATCAGGTCGAGGCCATGACTCTCGCGTCGCGCATCGTGGTGCTGGCCAACAAGAGCATCGCTCAGGTTGGCACACCGCTCGAACTCTACGAAACACCCGAAAACGAGTTTGTGGCGCAGTTCATCGGGTCACCGGCGATGAACCTCATGCCGGGCGAGATCGTGCAGACCGGCGAGAACACCCTGGTACGCACGCGCGACGGTGGTCTGGTGAGATCCAGTGTGGCCACCGCCGGCGACATGCAGGGCCGGTCGGTCAATATCGGCATTCGTCCCGAAGACATGGTGATTACCGACAGCACCGAGGAATACGCCTTCGAAGGGAAGGTCGCCATTGCCGAAGCACTGGGCGAGGTCACGCAGATGTATTTCAAGCGCGAGGGCAATACCGAAGCCGTCATCGCCAAGTTGCCGGGCATCCATCGTGAGAACCGCGGCAGGAACATGCGCATGTCGGCAACCCCGACCAAGGTGCATCTGTTCGCCGACGGCAGATCGCTCCACTATGCCTGAATCAGGTTGAATCGACCACGCCCGAACCACCGCGCTCGAGGCAGCTACGAGAATGTGATGTCAACGCCAGAGAAAACAGTCGCCATGGGCGAACAGACTGCCGTCGACCCTGACTGGTGGCGCGGCGCGGTCATCTATCAGATCTATCCGCGTTCCTTTCAGGACAGCAACGACGACGGCATCGGTGATCTTGCCGGCATCACACGGCGGCTCGACTACATCGCCTCGCTGGGGGTCGATGCCATCTGGATTTCGCCCTTCTTCCGTTCGCCGATGAAGGACTTCGGCTATGACGTCGAGGACTATCGCGACGTCGATCCGATGTTCGGCACGCTCGACGACTTCCGCAGGCTCCTCGACTGCGCCCATGATCTCGGACTCAGGGTCATGATCGACCTCGTGCTCTCGCACACAAGCGATCAGCACCCCTGGTTCAGGGAATCGGTGGCGTCGCGCGACAATGCGAAGAGCGACTGGTACGTCTGGGCCGATGCCAGAGCCGACGGCACACCACCGAACAACTGGTTGTCGATCTTCGGTGGCTCGGCCTGGCAGTGGAGCACGCGGCGCTGCCAGTACTACATGCACAACTTCCTGACCTCGCAGCCCGATCTCAACTTCCACAACCCCGAAGTGCAGCAGGCGCTGCTCGATGTGGCGCGCTACTGGCTGGACATGGGCGTCGATGGTTTTCGTCTCGACACCATCAACTTCTACGTGCACGATGCGGAACTCCGCGACAATCCCGCGCTCTCGCCCGAGGAGAGGAACAGCTCGATCGCACCTGCGGTCAATCCCTACAACTACCAGAACCATCTCCATGACAAGAACCGCCCCGAGAACCTCAACTTTCTCGAGCGCTTCCGCAGACTGCTGGATGAATATCCGGCAGCGACGGCAGTCGGTGAAGTCGGCGATGCACAGTACGGCATGCAGATTCTCAAGGACTACACTGCCGGCAACGAGCGCGTGCACATGTGCTACACCTTCGAGATGCTGTCGCCGGATCTGCCGACGGCGAGCCACATCGATGCGGTGCTCGGGAAGTTCGCCGCAGAAGCGCCGGACAGCTGGATCTGCTGGGCATTCTCGAACCATGATGTAGTGCGCCATCCCAGTCGCTGGCAGGCGCTCGCGGGCAGTGACGAGCGTGCAGCCGTTCTGCATGCCAGCCTGCTGCTGGCGTTGCGCGGCTCGGTCTGTCTCTATCAGGGCGAAGAGCTGGGGCTGCCCGAGGCCGATGTGCCTTTCGATCGCCTGCAGGATCCCTATGGCATCGAGTTCTGGCCCGAGTTCAAGGGCCGTGACGGTTGCCGCACGCCGATGGTGTGGCAGGGCGAGCATCGCCATGGCGGTTTCAGTGAGGTCGAACCCTGGCTGCCGGTGGACCATCATCACCTGACGAAAGCCGTGGATCAGCAGAATGGTCGGAACGACAGCGTGCTCGCGAAGTATCGTGAATTGCTTGCCACCCGGCGCAGGCATCCTGCACTGGTGCGTGGTTCGCTGGGCAAGGTGTCCGTCAACGGCAAGGTATTGAGTTTCGAACGTGAACTCGACGGCGAGCGCATTCTCTGCCTCTACAACCTCGGCACCGATGTCGCGCAGGGGCCGAGGATGGCGGAACCGGGGCAGGGGGGCACGGAAGTGATCTGGTCGTCAGCACCCGTGAAGCGTGAGTCGGATGGGCATCTGCAACTCGGGCCCTTTGAGAGTCATTGGGTCAGGCTGGGGCAGGCGCTCGCGAACGAATGAATGCTCGTTTGCATGAACCCTTGCACTGTCGTCGAACCGCAGTGGGCAGACGTGCAGGCACATCGACCCTGGATGACGGCAGTTTCTCCTTCCGGGTTGAAATCGGTGGCGTGAGGGTCGGCGGCACGATCCTGGGACGTCGCGTGGTTGGTATTGCGGGCGGCCCCGAGAAGTGCGCCCACGCTGTCAAGCAGCTGGGGTTTGACGCCTGCATCGACCACAAGGCCTCCGATCTTGCCCGGCAGCTTGCCGCCGCACGAACGCGTTGTGCTTGCCATCACCGTACATGGTGTCACCCACGATCGGATGAAAGATGTGTTTCATGTGCCGTCGCAGCGGGTGCTGCGGGATTATCCTGACGCGATGGCCCGTTCGGCCAGCAGTTTCCAGTCGTTCAGTAGCCGAAAGCGGTCTCGTGCGGGTTCGTAGGCAACACTGGCAACAGCCGACTCCCAATCGATCAGGGTATTCACAACCGGCAAGGCTTGCGACGAAGCAGATCGCTCGGCTGAGACCGGCTTGCTGACGGTGAGCACGATGCGGTTCACTGTGGGCATGCCGTCGGCGATGTTCTCGGGGTTGCGGTCGATCGTCCAGCTGAGTTGCGGTACCTGGCGGCGAAGGCTGTCACCGAGCAGCATCGCGGTATCCATCGCTACCGAGTAGAGCATGTCGGCTTCGCGATAGTTGGTGCACTGCCAGATGTCGTAGTGTCGACGCTCCGCGGCAATGGCTTCGGGCCAGCTTGCGTCGGCCCAGGGGTGCAGGCATTCGGCCAGCGACAGCACAGGGATCTCGAGAAGCGGTACTGCCGCGTAGCTGTCCGGCTTCACGCCGAGGGAGGTCAACAGGCCGTCGAGCGCGTCGATTCGCGCGGGCAGCTGCTCGTTGAAGGCAGCAAGGTTGTCGTCTGCCTCCTTCGCACTCAATGCCTTGGCGGGCCTGGGATGGGGCATCCTGTACGGCGGGTAGTCGGTGAGTCGTTCCGCCAGTTTGCTCGACGGTGTGCCCGAGGTGGCGCCGCGGCCAGGCCGCTTTAGAAATTTCATCATCGGATACGCAGAGTGGGCGCTTCCCGCCGGGTTGTCAGGACCTTGCCTGCATTGAGTCTACCTGCCGAACCAGCCCTTCACCGTATCGAAGGCCTTGCTGGCGCCGATGTTTCCACCTGCGGTACCGATGATGCTGCCCGCCACACCACTCGCGTGCGTCGATGACATCGCCTGTTTTCGGCTAAGATCTGCTCATGGGCGCTACAGCACCGATAACACCTGTAGACGAAAAGGACTACCTCCTCGCCGAGCGTGACAGCGACATTCGACATGAATTCGTCGAAGGTATCCTGTTTGCCATGGGAGGCGCCAGTCGTTCCCACAACATGATCTCGGCCAACCTTGTCGCGGCAGTCCACCGTCATGTCAACGCGAATGGTTGCAGAGTGTTCTCTTCCGACATGAAGGTGCGTCTGGCTGAGGGTTCACGATATTACTATCCGGATGTGATGGTGTGTTGCTCGCCTGTCGAGGACGAACCCGACGACTATGTCGAAACGAAACCGGTGTTCGTTGCCGAGGTGCTGTCGTCCTCGACCGAATCGACTGACAGGCGTGAAAAACGGATTGCGTATCAGAACCTGGACAGCGTGATCGAGTACATGCTGATATCGCCATCATCCGGAATCGTGGAGCTCTTTCGTCGTGAATCCGATACCTGGACGTACAGCGAATTCGGAATCGACGAAAGCATCGAATTGCACTCGCTTGGCACATCGATCCGTGTTCGGGATATCTATTCAGGCGTACCGTTGTCGAAAGCGTGATGTGTGATCACGACCGCTCACCATGCACGAGCCTCGTGCCTGCCGTGCCTGCCGTGCCTGCCGTGCCTGCCGTGCCATTGATTGTGTCTGACCTTGTCATGTCACACCCTTGATCGGAGCGTGTGGGGGCTGCTTCAGGCAAGCGGCAGGCAGATCATCGTCTCGAGTTCCGTTGGCGGTGTGTTGAACGGCGAGTTCAGATAGATCTCGTGACAGGGTTCGTCGCGGGTATCGCGTTCCGATTCCTGCAACCAGCCGCGAAAAAGACCGCGGTAGCTCTCGGACAGACGCGCGTAGGGTCCGACGTGCAGACAGGTGGCGTATGTACCACCGGCAATGTCGTGGACGTCGAAACCCGCCGGTGGTGCAAACTCCCTCGGTACGGGAATGCCGGCGAAGGCACGGCAGTTTTCCAGAGACACCACATCAGGATCGTCGAAGTAGACACCGACCGTGAAGGGCTCGGCGCGCGGCCAGGATTCGATCTCGGCCACGGCCATGACCTTCTCGAACGCACGTCCGATATCCATGTAGTCTCCCTGATGCCAGAGACCAGCCAGGCTCAGCGCAGAACGTTCCACGATGTCCACCGGCGCTGGAGGCGAATCGGCCGCATGCGTTCCTGCATCGTTGTCGCTGCGATGCCCATGGTTTCGCTCGGCTACGTTCACGCCATTGTCCGCCGCTGCTGAATCCGGGCTTTTCGTCGAGCGCGTTCGGAACTGTCCCGGCGGTACGCCATAACGGCTTCGGAACAACCGCGTGAAGGCCTGCAGATTGTCGAAGCCGCAGTCCGCCGCGACTTCAGCCACGGAGCGGTTGTCACGCAATAGGGCGGCGGCGGATCTTTCGAGCTTCACCCGGCGCAGGGTGGCTACGGCACTCTCGCCGGTAACCGCCCGGTAGATGCGATGCCAGTGGTAGGGAGAGAGCTGTGCGATCTCTGCCACCGCAGCGCTGTCGATGCGCTCCGCGGAATGGCCGTGAATGTGATCGATGACGCGCTGGATCTTCGCCGCATACCGGGATCGGGATGTCTTCATTCCATGTCAATGCCGAGGCTCTGCAGGAATTCCCGTTCGGTCAGACGTTGCCGCGATGACGGATCGTCGAAGCGATACCACGGCGGCTGGGCATCGACGTAGATTTCCTGTTCGAACGTCATGTCGTCGGGCAGATCCAGGCAACCGGCCGCGAGCATGTATTCCCCCTCCGGACTGAAGGGCCCGGGCAGCAGATGGTAGAAGAGATTGGTGCCGCACTGACTGCAGAAACCCCGTTCGGCAAAATCCGACGAACGGTATCGGGTGATGAGTTCTTCGCCGTCGATCTCCGGGGTGCCATCGGCGTGCACTGCGAACATCGGCCCACCGCACCAGCGGCGACACATCGAGCAATGGCACGTATTGACGCCGTTCTGGTGGGTTGCCCGGATGGTTACACCGCCACACAGGCAATGACCGCTCACTTCTTTCATGTCGATACTCCGTCTCCTGGGTTCATCATCGATTACAGCACGGACCGATTTGACAAATCCTGCGGAAATCACCCGATTGCGGCAACCGTCTTCACAGTGCACCAGCATGAGGCTGCTCGTCGCCGTGGTATTTCAATGCAAGAACACTCCTCCTGCCTATGTCAGGATTGTAAGATAACGAAGTCATATACGCGCATTGAACAAGCGAGAAGTCGGATCAATGAAACACATTGCACCTGTCCTGGTTTTGTCGCTCGTGGCCGTTGGTTGCAGTTCCGACGATGACGACGACTCGGCTGCCCCCGACAGTGGAGGTAGTGCGATCGAACCGGTCGACGATGGTGTGCAGTTCACGACACCCGATCCGAACGGCACCTCCGATGTCGCTCGATTGAGCTATCCCATGGTTCGCGACCTCTCGCGTTCGCTGCTGACGGGAGCCTATCTCGATATCTACTACGATATCGAGAATGAGGTAATCATCCTGCTGGAAAATGCTCACGGCGGCATCGAAAGCCACAGTGGTACATCCATCGAGGGACAGACCTTTTCGAGTCATGACTGTCCCGACGGTGGAACGGTCGATGTATCGATTCCGGAGCAGATCGGTCCGTTCATCAACTTCACGGGCTTCTTTACCGAATGCCGTGTCGGCGCACGCGTTCTCTCAGGCAAGCTTTCGCGAAATGCCGATCCCGGCGTCTTCGGCACGGGCAGCGCCATCGAGGTGACAGACGTTTTCGATGCGTTCAGTGTGGATGCCGGTGAAAACGGAAAACTGACGGTTACCGGTACCACCAGGCGTTACCGTGAAACCTATGCAACAATTCCAGAGGCTCCCGGGTCGGAGATCGAGATTTCATGCCAACCTGACGAGCAGAATATCTCCGTCACCGTGAACAACGACATCAGTGCTGCCGAATGGTTCCAGGCAGGTGTCACGGGCAGCATTGCGGTTTCCGAATACAGCTACCAGCGCGAAAACGCCAGTACCAATGATGTGAATTCGACTGAAGAAAACTGCCCCATGATCGGCAAGGCCAGGGAAACGGGGCGCGCGAAAGTGGTGTTTTCCGGCTACGGTCAGAGCGCTGTCGACGGTGAGGCATCGGTGAGTACGGAGATCAGTCTGGATGAAGCTGCCGGCGTGAACACGGCGAAGCAGAATACCGTCCTGCCCGACACATCGAGCGTTGCCCTTGCTGCTACCGCAGCATCCGATGACAGCGTACAGGTCGACATCACGGCAAACGGTGCAACGATATCGTTTACCGATCGCTATCAGTTTGCACGCGATGCGGTGCTCATACCATGAGTGGGCGCCGATGCAGGTGCTGACCGCGGCGTCTGCAAGGCAGGAATCGATAACGTGAGAACGGAAACAGGACTCGCCTCGCCGAGTTCCTGATTCCATTCCGGCTGCCGGCAGGCGATGGAACGCCTGCGGTGCGCTGTGCTGACTGAAACACGGGAAGGTTTCGATCCCATCATCGGCTGCATCTTCACCTGCGGATTGTCACGAGCAAGGTGGTTTCAGGTGCCATGGGTTTGTGAACGCGCGTCATGCATCGTTCAACTTGGGGCATTGCCGGGAACTTATTGCGATGCAGGAAACAAATGCACTAGCTTGTGCCGTCGCTGCGTCCGGCAGGCGAGCTGATCAACCCCGCGTTACTCTTGGCCTTGCTGGAGAATTCGATGAAGCATATCAGCATCCTGCTGGTAGTCCTGGTGCTCGTGTCGTCCAACGTGGCCGTCAAGGCCGAAACACTCAGATGGGCGCGGGCGGGCGATGCACTGACGCTCGACCCGCACGCTCGGAATGAAGGCCCCACGCACACGATTCGACATCAGATGTACGAGCCGCTGGTGATACGTGATGCCACGGGTGCTCTCGAGCCGGCGCTTGCCACCGAATGGATGGTCAGGGAAGATGACCCGAACGTGTGGGTGTTCAGTCTGCGTGAAGGTGTCAGGTTTCACGACGGCGCCGACTTCACTGTCGAGGACGTGGTCTTCAGTTTCGAACGCGCGAAACAGCCGAATTCCGACATGCAGGAACTCATCGGTTCGATCATCGAGGTGCGCGCTCTGGACGATCATACCGTCGAGATGGTGACCGACGGGCCGAATCCGATCCTGCCGGCCAACCTCACCAACCTCTTCATCATGGACAAGGGTTGGGCCGAGGCGAACAACGCCGTCAGGGTGCAGGATTTCGACAGTGGCGAGATCACCTTTGCCTCCACCATGGTCAACGGTACCGGCCCCTACAGGCTCGCAAGCCGTGAGCCCGACGTCAGAACCGTCATGACGCGCAACGATGATTACTGGGGCCGCGAGCAGTTTCCGATGGACATCTCGGAAATCATCTACACCCCGATCCAGAACAACGCCACGCGTGTTGCAGCCTTGCTCTCGGGCGAAGTGAACTTTCTGCAGGATCTGCCCGTGCAGGATCTCGATCGCGTCAGGGCGGCCGATGGTCTCGGTGTCAGGAGCGCACCGCAGAACCGCGTCATCTTCCTTGGCATGAACATGGGCGCCGAGGACATCGAAGCCGACAACGTCGACGGCATGAACCCGCTGGCCGATCTGCGCGTGCGTCAGGCAATGTCTCTTGCCATCAACCGTGATGCCATTCAGCAGGTGGTGATGCGTGGCCAGTCGCAGCCGGCGGGCATGATTGCACCGTCCTTCGTCAATGGCTGGAGCGAAGCCATGGACAGCGCAGCGACCACCGACCTCGCCAGGGCGCAAGCCCTCATGAATGAAGCCGGTTACCAGAATGGTTTCTCGATTCGTCTCGATTGCCCGAATGATCGCTACATCAACGACGAAGCCATCTGCCAGGCCGTGGTCGGCATGCTCGGTCAGATCGGCATTCTCGTGAACGTCGATGCAAGGCCGAAGGCGCAGCACTTTCCGCTCGTTACCGGCGGCAAGAGCGACTTCTACCTGCTCGGCTGGGGAGTGCCCACCTACGATTCGGAGTACATCTTCAACTTCCTCGTGCACGGTCGTGAAGACGACATCGGTACCTGGAACGGCACGGGATACGACAATGACGAACTGGACGCCAGCATCGAATCGCTGGCATCGAACACCGATCTCGATGCCAGGAATGCCGACATCGCCGATATCTGGCGGGTGGTGCAGAACGAGCAGCTCTACATCCCGATTCATCATCAGGTGCTGAACTGGGCCGTGAGCGACCATCTGCAGGTGGATGTCGATCCGGAAGATCAGCCCAAGGTCAAGCATTTCAGGCTGAACTGAAGCCGCTCTCGGGAGTTGTTCAGGCAATGATTGCCTTCATCATCAAACGCGTCATCCAGTCGGTGCTACTGTTGCTGATCGCCAGCCTCGTGGCCTTCTCGATGTTCCGATTCATCGACGATCCGATCGACAACATGCGCGGGCAGGAGCACACGCTGGAGGATGTGGAGCAGTTGCGCACCCGGCTCGGGCTGGATCGGTCGTTTCCGGTGCAGTACTTCCGCTATCTCGGGCGTGCAGCAAGTGGCGACTTCGGCATCAGTTACCGCCAGGGGCGACCGGTGGCCGACATCATCGCCGAACGGGCACCGGCCTCGTTCGAACTTGCCGCCGTCTCGGCCATGCTCGCGATGTTCCTCGGCACCGCGCTGGGTATCTACACGGCCATCAGGCGCGATGGTCTTGCCACGCGTTTCATCCTGTCATCGTCACTGGTGGGCGTATCGCTGCCTGCCTTCCTGATCGGCATCGTGCTGATCTACGTGTTTTCAGTGGAGCTGGGCTGGCTGCCGAGTTTCGGCCGTGGCGAGGTCGTGAACATCGGTTGGTGGAGCACGGGTTTTCTGACCGAGAGCGGCCTGAAGGCCCTGATCCTGCCGGTCATCACGCTCGGGCTCTACCAGATGGCTCTCATCCTGCGGCTCGTGCGCTCGGAGATGCTCGACGTGCTTCGGCAGGACTACATCCGTTTCGCGCGTGCTCGCGGCATCGGTGAACGCAGCATTTTCCTTCGTCATGCACTCAGGAACACCATGGAGCCCGTCATCACCATCATCGGTCTGCAGTTCGGGGCCATCATCGCCTTTGCCATCATCACCGAAACCGTGTTCCAGTGGCCGGGGCTCGGGCTCCTGTTCGTCAATGCCATTCAGTTCGTGGACATTCCCGTCATGGCAGCATATCTCATGCTGATTTCGGTGCTGTTCGTGTTCATCAACCTCGTGATCGACATTCTTCGTGCCTGCATCGATCCGCGTCTGCGGGTGATCGGCGGATGACCGTGTTTCCGCCGATGCTCGACAGTGATTTCTTCCATGCCTTCCGGCGCTCGCCCGTTGCCGTCGTCTCGGTGCTGGTCACGCTGGTGCTGGTGTTCGCGGCCGTGTTCGCCCCCTGGATCGCGCCCACGAATCCCCTGGATCCCGCCAGCCTCAACCTCATGAACGGATTCACTCCGCCGAACGAAGCCAATGCCTTCACGGGCGAAACCTTCCTGATGGGGACCGATGACCAGGGGCGAGACGTTTTCTCGACCATTCTCTACGGCCTGCGCATGTCGTTGTTCGTGGGCTTCTCGGCGGTGCTGCTCGCGATGAGCATCGGCATCGGTCTCGGTCTGCTGGCCGGATATTTCGGTGGCTGGACCGATACCATCATCATGCGCGTGGCAGACGTGCAGTACACGTTCCCCGCCATGCTCGTGGCCATGCTCATCTTCGGTGTCGCCAAGGGTGTCACCCCGGTCGAGTACCGCGACCAGATGGCCGTCTGGGTACTGATTCTCGCCATCGGACTCAGTGACTGGGTGCAGTTCGCGCGCACGGTGCGTGGGGCCACGCTTGTCGAAAAGAACAAGGATCACGTGGCTGCCGCCCGGCTTGTCGGTCTGCAGCCGTTCACCATCATGTTCCGCCATATCCTGCCCAACGTGATGTCTCCGGTACTCGCGATCGCGACCATCTCGCTCACGCTTGCCATCATCGCCGAGGCCACACTGAGCTTTCTCGGCATCGGTGCACCACCGACGCAGCCTTCGCTGGGCACGCTCATTCGCATCGGTCAGGGCTTCCTGTTCTCGGGCGAGTGGTGGATCATGCTTTTCCCGGCCTGCGCACTGCTTGCACTCGCCCTGAGCGTGAACCTCTTCGGCGACTGGCTGCGCGATGCCCTGAACGCGCGATTTCGATAACCCGCGACTTCGATGAACCTGTGACCTTGACGAGCCCGCGACTTCGATGAACGATCAGCAGGAAGACCTGACCATCACGGGTGTCGGAGACACACTGGTGTCCCTGAAGGACCCCTTGCCGCCGCAGCTCGCCCGGAAGCAGGCCATACTTTCGCTTCGCAATCTGACGGTCGAGGTTCCCACGCGTCATGGCATCGTCAGGCCAGTACGGAACGTGAGCTACGATCTCCGTCCCGGTGAGATTCGCGGGGTCGTGGGCGAGAGCGGGGCGGGAAAATCCATGACCGGCAACGCCATCATCGGTCTTCTCGAGCCACCTGCGCATGTCGTGCAGGGCGAGGTGTACCTGAAGGGAAGGCGCATCGACAATCTCGCAGCGGAAGAGAAGCGCCGCATCCACGGCAGGGAAATCGGCATGATCTTCCAGGATCCGTTGAATGCGCTCAACCCCCTCTTCACGGTGGGTGAGCAACTCGTCGAAACCATGCAACTGCATCTGGACGTGTCGCTCTCCGAGGCGCGGGAACGCGCCATCGAACTGCTTGATCGTATGTCCATTCCCGACCCGCGCGCGCGCCTCGATCAATATCCGCACCAGTTCTCGGGTGGCATGCGTCAGCGCGTGGTGATTGCACTCGCGCTCTGTTCGGAGCCTGCCGTGGTCATTGCCGACGAACCGACCACGGCGCTCGACGTGTCGATTCAGGCGCAGGTGCTCGGCCTCATCAGGGAAATCGCGGTTGAACATCAGGTGGGGGTGATTCTCGTTACACACGACATGGGCGTGATCGCCGACACCACCGACACGGTGAGCGTCATGCATGACGGACAGGTGGTCGAGACCGGCAGCGTCGATCAGATTCTCGGGGCCCCGAGGCACGAGTACACCCGTTCGCTGATTTCGGTGGTGCCGCACCCGCAAGTGAAGCTCGCGCGCTTTCCCCGGACCGCGTACGGCAGGCGTAACGATGAATGCAACGGTGAATGCAGGATCGAGCACCTTGCCCGCAACCGGCACCGTCCTGCATCCCCGACGAACGGCACGCTGCTCGACGTTCGCGGAATCAGCAAGCGATTCATCAGGAGGCCGTCATGGATTCCCTCTCGCCGCCGGTATTTCACCGCGGTGGACAAGGTTGCGTTCGACATACGTGACGGCGAAGTGTTCGGGCTCGTCGGTGAAAGTGGTTCCGGCAAGTCCACGCTCGCAAGGATGATTGCCACGCTTCACGAGGTGGATGGCGGCGAGATCCTGTTCGATGGCGAAGCCGTGACCTCGGCCCCGCCCGAACGTATCGCCGAATACCGCAAGCAGATCCAGATGATCTTTCAGGATCCCTTTTCGAGCCTGAACCCGCGCATGAAGGTCGGTGACATCGTCGCCGAATCACTTCGTCAGCATCGTCCGATACCGAAAACCGACATCGTGAAGCGTTCACACGAACTGCTCGATCAAGTCGGCCTTGCCAGCGGTGCCTGGCGCAGGTACCCGCACGAATTCTCCGGTGGTCAGCGCCAGCGCGTTGCCATTGCGCGAGCTCTCGCCACACAGCCGCGTTTCCTGATCTGTGACGACCCCACCAGCGCGCTCGATGTGTCGATTCAGGCACAGATCCTCAACATTCTCAAGGACCTCCGGGAGCATCTCGGACTGACCATGCTGTTCATCAGTCACGATCTGTCGGTGGTGCGGCAGATGTGCGATCGCATCGGGCTCATCAATCGGGGGCAGTTGCTGACTGATGACCTTGGCTGTGGGTGAAGAATGAGGGTGTGATTGATCCCGAAGAGCGGATCATGACCCGTACGCTTGAGCTGGGTCATCATTCAGGTGGAACTGCATCGCAGCGAGCCTCGCATACAAACCGCCCGCCGCGAGCAGATCATCATGTTGCCCGCATTCGATGACGCTTCCGGCATCGAATACGAGAATGCGATCCGCGTTGCGGATGGTTGCCAGGCGATGTGCAATCACCAGAGTGGTGCGCCCGGCCATTGCGTGCTCGAGCGCGCGCTGAACCTGGCACTCGCTTGCGGCATCGAGGGCGCTGGTGGCTTCGTCGAGCAGGAGCAGCGGAGGGTTCTTCAGCAGCGCGCGGGCAATCGAGAGACGCTGGCGCTGTCCGCCCGAGAGCCGCACACCGCGCTCGCCGAGGTAGGTGTCGAAACCGTCGGGCAGCGCTTCGATGAAGTCGAGAGCCTGGGCATCGCGCGCCGCGGCGCGTATCTCGTCCATTGTGGCATCGGGTCTGCCGTAGCGCAGATTGTCGGCAACGCTTTCCGAGAACACGACACTTTCCTGCGACACGAAGCCGATCTGCCGCCGCAGCGCGGCGAGTTGCAGTTGTCGTATGGGAACACCGGCGATGATGATGTTGCCTTCACTCGGGTCGAAGAACCGCAGCAGCAGTTGAAACACGGTGCTCTTTCCGGCACCCGACGGTCCGACCAACGCCAGCGTTTCACCGGCGGCCACCTCGAAGCTGACATGCTCGAGCGCGGCGATCGCCGGGCGACTCGGGTAACGGAACGTCACCTCGTCGAAAGCGAGCGGCATTCCGCCTGTGTCTGTGGCAGTTTCCGGCATGTCGAGTGGCCCATCGACGATGGAGGCCCGTGTGTCGAGAAGCTCGAACAGCCGTTCGCTGGCGCCCGCCGCGCGCTGAATCTCGTTGTAGACTTCGGACAGCCCGGCGGCAGAAGCACCCACCATGCCGGCATAGAGAATGAACTGGGTCAGCAGCCCCGGTGTCATGCTGCCATTCGCCACCTCTGCGGCACCGAGCCACAGCACGAACACGATGGCACCGAACACCGAGCACATGAAAACGACGTTGATCAATGCATGCGTGCGGTTGCGTGTGACGGCGCTGGCGAAGGCGGCTTCGGCACTCGCGGTGTAGCGTTGCGTTTCGATACCTTCGTGCGTGTAGCTCTGCACCGTCTGCATGGCGTTCAGGATCTCGTTTGCCGTGGCACCACTCGTGGCGAGGTCGTCCTGCGTTCGACGAGCGAGCGCCCGCAGTCGCCGCCCGAGAATCAGCAGAGGCACCACGATCACGAGAATGATCGCCAGCATGATCAGTGCGAGGCTGGAATAGGTCCAGATGAGCAGCACCAGTCCGCCCGTGAACAGAAGGCTCTGGCGAAGTCCGAAGGAAATGCTCGAACCGACGAGCGTGGTGTCGCTCGACAGCCGGGATTGCACATCGCCGGTCTTCAGGGTTTCGAAGAAGACCGGATCCTGTCTGAGAATGTGAGCGAACACGGCAGTTCGCAGGTCGGTGCTGACACGTTCACCGAGCCACGACACCAGATAGAAGCGAAACGCGGAAGCGAAGGCCATGACGACGGCCACGCCGAGAAACAGAACGAAGACGCGCGTTTCCACCGCGCCACTGTCTGCCGCGCGGTCGGCGAAGCCCGAATCGATGAGCCAGCGAAACAGTATCGGCATGACAAGCGTGGCCCCGGCGGCCACGAGCAGTGCCGTAGCCGCGAGCACAAGCTCGCGCCGGTAAGGCAGAAGGTGCCGGAAGAGGTGCAGAAGAATGCGAATGGTGGGCTGGGCGGTGTGCTCTGCCATGGGCGAGTTGTTGCAGTTCCGAACGAGGCCGAAGCTGGCTGCCAGCGGCGGTGAGTGTCACTCCCTGTTCGAGATCAGGGCGGCCACGGCGAAGCCCCTGGTACCCTTGAGCAAATTGTACTCTCGCCTGAAAGGGAGGAAAACGTACTGCACAAGCTCGAGCAGGGCAATGACGAGACATGTCAATCATGGCTGCCAACGGCACCATCAAAAGACAATACATGCCGCATGATGCCATGCGCCATGCGCCATGCGCCATGCGCCATGCGCCATGCGCCATGCGCCATGCGGCACACTGCACGCAGGAAACAGCACACTACACGCGGAAAACAGCAACATGAAGACCATCGCCAGCAAGGATCACGTACTGCATTTCCCGAAGGGGGAACTGGCAGGCGGAAAACTCGTTCGCCCCTACGAATGCCCGGAACGCTGGGACTACATCACGACGGCGCTTGCCGATCGCGGCTTCAGCCCAGCCGAAGCACCCGTGGCCCTGGACATGAGCACGGTGGGCAAGGTGCATGGCGCAGACTATCTTCGCTTTCTCGAACAGGCCTGGTCTCTCTGGGACAGCGAAGGTTACGCGGGCGAAGCAATACCCACCGTGGTGCCGGCGCGGCGCATGCAGCAGCGCGAACCCGAACACATCGAGGGCAAACTCGGCTACTTCTGCATGGCGGTGGAAACGGCCATCACGGCCGGTACCTGGCAGGCTGCCACGGCCAGCGCCGCCTGTGCGCAGACGGCAGCCAGCTTGATGGCGGGCGGTGAATCGTCTGTCTTTGCGCTGTGTCGTCCGCCCGGCCATCATGCCGGCATCGATCTCTACGGCGGCTACTGCTTCCTGAACAATGCGGCCATTGCCGCGCAGGAGTGGCGCGACAGGGGTGCCGACCGTGTGGCCGTGCTCGACGTCGACTTCCATCACGGCAACGGCACGCAGGACATCTTCTACGGTCGAGGTGACGTGCTGTTCCTGTCACTGCATGGTGATCCGCTACATGCCTTCCCGCACTTTCTCGGCCATGCCGACGAAACCGGTGCGGGTGAGGGAGAAGGTTGCAACGTCAACTACCCGCTACCGCCCGGTTGTCATTACGACGAATGGCGTGGTGCACTCGACAATGCCTTGAAACGCGTGGCCGACTACAAGGCCGACGCGCTGGTCGTGTCGCTCGGTGTCGATACCTACGAGCAGGATCCGATCAGTTTCTTCAAACTCGCCAGCGACGACTTCACACACTATGGAAGCCTGCTGGCGAGTGCCGGACTGCCGACACTCTTCGTCATGGAAGGTGGCTATGCGGTCGAGCAGATCGGCATCAATACGGTGAACGTACTGGAAGGCTATCTGAACGCCTGAACGCCGCGCTGCGAAAACGCGCCCACAACCCCACGAGCGTCTCAGCTTTCGTCGCGCCAGCCTCTTTCTTCGTTGTGTTCGCCGAGTGTCGGCGAACGTCTTTCGGTAGCGAGCGACGCATCGCTGAAGCTCAGCGGCGTTCTGAGTCCGGGCACGCCATCAGGTTCGATGCGCATGCCTCGTACCTGAAACTGCGGGTCGGCGAACACGTCTGCAACCGTGTTCACGGGCCCGGCAGGTACCACGGCTTCCTCGAGTGCGGCCAGCAGTTCATCACGCTGGCGTTCTGCCAGTGGCGCTTCGAGCAGGGTTTCGAGTTCGTCGCGGTTCGCCAGCCGATCGGCGTTGGAGACGAAACGCGGATCCTTGCCGAGTTCCTCGACACCGAGCACGCTGCAGAGTCGTTCGTACTGACCGTCATTGCCGACCGCGATCATGATGGTGCCGTCAGCGACGGTAAAGGTCTGGTAGGGGCAGAGGTTGGGGTGGCGGTTGCCCATGCGCTTCGGCACCTTGCCCGAGGCGAGGTAGTTCATGGCCTGATTGGCAAGCACACCGCTCATGCAATCGAAGAGGGCAATGTCGATGTGCTGGCCACGCCCCGTGTTCTCGCGTGCGTGCAGGGCTGTCTGAATGCCGATGACACCATAGAGTCCCGAGAAGATGTCGGCGAAGGCGACACCCATCTTCTGTGGCTCGCCCTCGGGGTCGCCCGTGAGGTCCATGATGCCGCTCATCGCCTGAATCATGGTGTCGTAGCCCGGGCGTGAAGCATAGGGGCCGTTGTGACCGAAGCCCGTGACCGAACAGTAGACGAGGCGTGGATTGGATTGACGCAGCGTGTCGTAGTCCAGGCCATAACGTGCCAGGTCGCCCAGCTTGAAGTTTTCGACCAGCACGTCGGCCTCTGCGATCAGTGCCTTCAATTCGTCGAGTTGCGCCGCGTCCTTGAAGTTCATCGTGATCGATCGCTTGCCGCGATTGCAGCCGTGGAAATACGCGGCGCTGCGCTCGCCCTCGATATCGATCCAGGGCGGACCCCAGCGGCGAGTGTCGTCGCCTGCCGGGCTTTCCACCTTGATGACATCGGCACCGAGGTCTGCCAGCGTCTGACCGATCCAGGGACCGGCGAGAATGCGTGCGAGTTCGACCACACGCAGACCAGCAAGGGGTGGAGTATTGTTAGTCATGGGTAGTATCTGCCATTAGTCGGTGATGGTTGGGTCGAGGGCCGAGAGGCCCCGATCAGGTCGTGCACGTCGGATCGTGCACGTCAGGTCGTTCACGGTGTGACTCGTCTGGTTGCGGTATCGTCTCACTGCGACTGCGACTGCGACTGCGACTGCGACTGCGACTGCGACTGCGACTGCAGTTGAACCAGTTCCCACAGCCCATTGGCCACATCCAGCACCTGCATGCTGCCGCCTTTTTCCATCAGCACGAGACTCCGCGAACAGTTGGGAATCGACGCGAAATCCGGGCGTTCCGTTACGCTGTGACCGATGAGTTCGATCAGAAGATTCTTGATCCAGGCACCGTGACTGACGACAAGAATGTCGGTGACGGCATCGCTCGCGAGAGCATCGACATGATGCGCCGCGATGGTGTTCAATCCCTCACGGGCACGTGCCGCGACCTGCTGATGGGATTCTGCACCTTCGACATCGATGTCGGGTGAAGCCTGCATGAGACGCCGGGTGTTCACGGGGTCTTCCATCCGGACATCGGCCCAGGCGCGACCGTCCCAGACACCGAGGGTGATTTCCTTCAGAAGGTCATGCTCGTGACGCGCGACATCGCTTCGCCCTTCGAGTATCAGATCGGCCGTCTGCATGGTGCGCCCGAGCGGGCTGACCCAGGCGGCAACGAAGGGTATCGATGCGAGCGATCTGCCGGCTTTCCTGGCTTCGGCAACACCGATGTCATTGAGCGGCGAGTCGGCATGCCCCTGGATGCGACCGCTGGCGTTCCACTCGGTCTGACCGTGGCGAACGATATGAAACTGAATCGGCATGAGCAGCTCTGTCGTTGTATGGTTTCGAAGCGTGCGGGAGCGTGTTCCCGTGAGCAATTCTCGCAGAAGAGGACACATCCCACATGGTACAGGAGCAATGGCGTGAAGCGGCTTCAACAGCTCTTGGCGGATCGCTGGATCACTGGCAGGGCATCGGCGGAGGTGATTTCGCCAGTGCCTGGACCGTGGTTCTGCAACTCAACGGCAAGGAGCGCACGGTCTTCGTCAAGACACACGCCAACCCCCCACCGCGTCATTTCACCACCGAGGCGAACGGGCTTCGCTGGCTGGCCGAACCTGAGGTCATGCCCGTTGCCGAGGTACTTGCCGTCAGTGATGATCCACCCTTCCTTGCGCTCGGGTTCATCGAGGAAGGGGGCCGGCGATCAGCGGCCGGTGAAGCTGCGTTCGGTCGCGCCCTGGCGCATCTGCACGCCAGTGGCGCTCCGGCCTTCGGGCGCGAGGACCGGCGCAGCACCGGCAGCCTCGGCTTGCCGAACGATCCGCTGGACAACTGGCAGGCCTTCTACGCCGAGCGTCGCCTGTTGCCGCTGGTTCGCATCGCTGCCGAACGGCGTGCGTTGCCACCGCCCGTGCTGGCAGGCATCGAAGCGGTGGCCGGAAAGCTCACGGACATCGTGCCGGGAGACGAAACACCGGCGCGACTGCATGGCGACCTCTGGGCGGGTAATCGACTTGTCGATATCGAGGGCCGGAGTTGGCTTATCGACCCGGCAGCACATGGCGGACATCGTGAATTCGATCTTGCCATGATGCGGCTGTTCGGCGGATTCGGTGAAGAAGCGTTCGCGGCCTATCATGAAGTCAATCCGCTCGAACCCGGCTGGCAGTCACGGGTCGATCTTCATCAGCTTGCGCCGCTCATCGTGCACGCCATCAAGTTCGGTGGACACTATGGGGCGGAAGTTGCTCGAGTCGTTGACCGCTATGCCTGAACTCGCGGTCGCTGCGTGTCGCCCCTGCCAGTCAGGACGACCATGCCACCAGCCGGTTGTTCGCCGGCATCTCGAATACTTCTGCAACGACCAGACCCGAATGCCCTGCAAGCGCATTCAGTTCATCAAGGTCACGAATGCCACGCCCGTCACCGGCTGCACGCAATTCCCTGTCGAAGGCGCGGTTGCCCTCGCTGACGTGCCTGCCGCCGATCGCCATCGGCCCGTAGACACACAAACGCCCGTTGCCGGTGTCAGCGAGAAGGCGAGCCGCTTCCTCGAACAGAGCCTGCACGCCTGACATCGGCATCATGTGCAAGGTGTTCGAGGTATAGACGAGCGAGGGCGTTTCCGGCAGCCCCCAGGGGCGAGCATGTACGTCGATGGCGAGCGGGGCGGCGATGTTGTCCGGTGCCGCGGCAGCGACGAGCGCCTGTTCGAGTTGCGCCAGCATCGACGGATGCTCGCTCGGCTGCCATCGAATGTCGCTGCGTTGCCGGCAGAAATGCAGTGCGTGCGTGGCCGTGCCCGAACCGATCTCGAGCACGCGTTCGCCGGGCTCGATCAGGGGTGACAGTGTCTCGAAGATGGGGCCGCGATTTCGCATCGCACTGGGTGAGTGGCCGATCATGTTGTATTCGCGAGTGTCGTCGCTGTCAGGTTTCTGCCAGCGCTGCGAGTATTCGCACCCAGCTTCGCGTTCCCTTGTGAAAGCTCTGCAGCGAGTATTTTTCGTTCGGCGAATGGATCGCATCGTCATCGAGACCGAAGCCCACCATCAGCGAGTCCATGTCGAGAATGCTCTTGATGTGCCCGGTCACGGGAATCGAACCGCCGGAACCGCCGAAGATGGCCTTCCGGGGCCATTCGTCGCTGAGTGCGTCGCGTGCCTTCTGAAAGGCAGGGTCGCTGGTGTCGATCTGTGTCGCTCGCGCCGCGCTCTTGCCCTTGAACTCGTAACTCACATCGGGTGGCAGTCGCTCTTCGATATGCTGTTCGAAGGCAGCGATGACGGCGTCGGGGTCCTGGTCACCGACAAGGCGAAAGCTGATCTTGGCCATGGCCTGCGACGGCAGCACGGTCTTGAAACCTTCGCCCTGGTAGCCGCCTCCGATGCCGTTGACTTCACAGGTTGGCCGCGCCCAGATCTGCTCGAGCACGGTGAAGCCCGGTTCGCCCGCGGGGGTGGAGAGACCCACCGCATCGAGAAAACCCTTGCCATCGTGATTCAGGCTGGCCCATTCGGCACGCTGCTCCTCGCTCAGTATCGGCACGCCGTCGTAGAAACCCGGCAGGGTAATGCAACCGTTGTCGTCGTGCAGGTCGGCAAGAATCTTCACCAGCACGCGAATCGGATTGATTGCCGGGCCGCCGTACATGCCGGAATGCAGGTCGATCGCGGGGCCGGTGAGGGTGAGTTCACCACCGGCCGAGCCGCGAAGCGTGGTGTTGATCAGAGGTGTTTCGCTGTCCCACATGCCGGTGTCGCAGATCAAGGCGAGATCGACCGAGAGCTCCTTCTTGTTCGCTTCCAGAAAGGGTACCAGCGAAGGTGAGCCGCTTTCCTCTTCGCCCTCGAGAAACACCGAGACCTTCGTCGGCAGCTTGCCGGTAACCGCCTTCCAGGCGCGGCAGGCTTCGATGAAGGTCATGAGCTGGCCCTTGTCATCGGCGGCACCGCGGCCGCGGATCACCTTGCCGTTGTCGGTATCTTCGAGTGCCGGATCGAAGGGCGCACGGTGCCAGAGTTCGAGCGGATCCACCGGTTGCACGTCATAGTGGCCATAGAAGAGCACATGGGGCCCGCCGGTGTCGGCCTCGTGATGCCCGACCACCATCGGATGGCCCGTGGTATCGCGCCGCGATGCCTCGAATCCGAGCGAGACCAGGTCGGCGGCGAGCCAGTCGGCGGCCTTGACGCATTCCCCGGCATAGGCCGAGTCGGTGGAGATACTCTCGATGCGCATGAGTTCGAACAGGCGCTCGAGCATGGCGGGGAGGTTGTCGTCGACGTGCTGGAGCACGGCATCAAGCTGGTTCATGGGGTATCCGTCAGGTCGGGTTCCGGCTGAGTTTATCCCACCTGTCGATTGCCGGGAGTCTCGGCCAACCATCTTTTACAGCTAATATATACAGTAACAAGTGGTTTTTTGGCATGCGCATCGGCACTGCCAGAAGAGAAACGGTAACACCGGCATCTGCAGGAACTGCAACCGCTTGCGCGCCGGTTGCCGGCAGAGTTCGGCGATGATCCGGAGGCGGTTTCAGGCTCGTGGACCGCCTTCGTTCTCGTATCGTCCTCCACCGTGCCATCGAGTCCAGCCAAGTCACTGTTCGGCAAGAAACATTCGTGCCTGCTCTTCATTGGTTCAGCTGTTTGCCAGCAGTTCCTGTCGACAAGGATGCGACTGTAACTCCTTGATATTGTGAAGGGCAGCTTGCCACGGAAAGGAATCCGCCGCCAGGTCATTGATGACTTGTCACTATCCTGTCACCATGATGAAGCGCGATTCCGGCAAATCCCGGAGAAATTCAGACACTTTGCCTGTCCAATCTGCAACGCATTGCGCGCGACGCAAGGTGATTCTGACGCTATCCTTTCGCTCACATCTCGCCGGTGCACACGCTTGGATCAAGTGCCGCACCCACCAATGAATGCCGACAAGGCGTGTAGAACCATCGACCACTGCCGTGGCCGTCACGCCTCACATCAGGCACAACTTGAATTAACCGATATGAATCACACACTCAAAATCACCGCGAGCCTGTTGCTTGCCTCCGGCGTTCTCGCTGCCTGCAACGACAACGACAGCAAATCGACCAACGCGCTTGATGACGCAACCGGGGAAACTTCCGGCAGCACCGCTGTGCCGACCACGGGAAGCAGCACTGGCGCGGGTGGTACTGCCGGTGCAGGCACAACCGCTGGCGCAGGCACAACCGCCGGTGCAGGCACAACCGCCGGTGCAGGCACGACCGCTGGCGCAGGCACAACCGCCGGTGCAGGCACGACCGCTGGCGCAGGCACGACCGCCGGCGCAGGCACGACCGCCGGTGCAGGCACGACCGCTGGTGCAGGCACGACCGCCGGCGCAGGCACGACCGCTGGCGCAGGCACGACCGCCGGTGCAGGCACGACCGCTGGCGCAGGCACGACTGCCGGTGCAGGTGGCAGCGATGCGACGACCACAGGTGGTTCGAACGACGGTGCGCCGACCAATGGCGTCGACACCTCGGGCGGAGACGACGACAGTCCGACGGAAACCGAATCCCTGTCGCTGCAGGGACCGTTCATCAAGGATGAATCGCGTCCGGCAGGGGCACCTTCGGCACCGACCGGACTCACCATGCTGCTTGCCGGCGAAGACTGGCTCGAGTTCACCTGGGCGCCGTCTGCCGATGACCAGGCCGTGGTTGCTTACGAGATCTATCGTGACGGCAATCTCGTCTACACCGTCAAGCCCGATACCGATTACGAGTTCGACTACCGTTACTGGCTTTCCACCACCTACCAGGACTGCAACTACACTCGCTATACCATCTGCGAAACCGATGCGCCGGTATCCGGCGGTAGTCACAGCTATACCGTGGTCGCGGTGGACAACGAAGGCAACCGATCTGCAGCTTCGGAGCCGGCAACCTTCCAGTTGAACAGCCTGCAGGGCACCACGCCTGACACCAGCAACATGACCCTCGTTTTCGAAGACGACTTCGACGGTGACTCGCTCGACGTCAACAAGTGGAAGACCGTGCTCCCCTGGGGCGAGGACTATCACGTCAACGGCGAAATGCAGCACTACGTGAACATCTTCGGCGCCGACCCGATCGATTACAACCCCTTCGTGATGACCGGCGATACCCTGAAGATCACGGGCGTACCCACGCCACCCGAGTTGCTTGATCGCGTTGACGGTCAGCCTTACCTTTCGGGCGTCATCACCTCGGCCGACAAGTTCGACATGACCTACGGTTATGTGGAAATGCGTGCCCGTCTGGCGTCGGGTACAGGTCTCCTGTCTACCTTCTACCTCTTCAACCAGGGTTTCTACAAGAACAAGCCGGAGATCGATATCGCCGAGTACATCGGTGATCGTCCGGACAAGATCTACCAGACCTATCACTACTACGACAGCAACCGTGCGCGCCAGAACAACGGCGAGAAGCACTCCTCGCCGACGATGGAATACACCGCTCCGACCGACCTCTCGGCCGACTTCCACACCTACAGCGCATTGTGGCAGGACGATCTCGTGATCTGGTATGTCGATGGCGTGGAAATCCGTCGCCTGACGGGTGTGCGCATCTCGGATGAGCCGATGAACATCGTCTCGCAACTCGTGGTCGGCAGTTCCTGGATCGGCGAGCCGGATGCCTCCTCGGTTCCGGCTGAACTCGAGATCGACTACATCCGCGCCTGGCAGTAAGGGCACGGAGCCGACGGCAGGTTCGTCGGCAAATCGAAGACAGGAAGGCGTGTACCCCGTTTCAGGGTACGCGCCTTTTTTTGATGGGGCAGAGAAGGGTACTTGGGTTGCTTGTCAGTTCACTGCGCCGATGGCCTTGATCGTGGCGTGACGCCGAGTGGCGTGGCGCCGAGTGGCGGCGTGAGTGACCGGCGGGGTGCTTTCCGACACAATTGCAGGGTTCAGTTTCGCGGGCGCTCACGTTAGCATGAGCGCATGACAGCAGACGATTCCGCGGATAACGCCGACGCGAGTGTCACCTCATCAACGGCAGACACTGGCGGCGCGCCACCCTTCGTACACCTCAGCATCCACAGCGAATATTCGCTGGTGGACAGTATCGTGCGCATCAAGCCGCTGGTAGGGCGGATTGCCGCAACGATGCCTGCGATGGCCATCACCGATCGCAGCAACCTCTTCGCGCTCGTGAAGACCTATCGCGCGGCGCTCGCTGCAGGAGTCAAACCGATCGCGGGTGTCGACATGCGCCTGCGGTGCCCCGACGACGAAATGCACGGTGGTGTGGCGCGCGTGCTGCTGTTCGCGCAGAACGAAACGGGCTACCGCAACCTCACCAACCTTGTCTCGCGTGGCTATCGGGAAGGGCAGACCGACGGTGCTCCGATGCTCGAGCCCGAGTGGGTGTTCGAGGCAGCCGAGGGGCTCATCGCGCTATCGGGCAGCATCGAAGGCGATGTCGGCCTGGCCGTTGCACGTGGTGACCTGCCCGCCGCCGAAGCACATGCCATGGCCTGGCAGCGTCACTTCGGTGACCGCTACTATCTCGAACTGACGCGTTGTCGGCGTCCGGGTGAAGAAGCGTACATCGCTGCTGCCTGCGCGATCGCGATCAAGCATGGCATTCCCGTCGTGGCCACCAACGACGTTCGCTTTCTCGACGCCGAGGATTTCGACGTGCACGAGGCGCGCCTCTGCATCCAGGGTGGCTTCGTGCTCGCCGACAACCGTCGTCCGAAAACGGTCACGCCGGAGCAGTATCTGAAGTCGCCCGAGGAAATGGCAGCACTCTTTGCCGACATTCCAGCGGCGCTGGCCAACACGGTGGAGATCGCGAAACGCTGCAATCTCTCGTTGACGCTCGGCAATCCGGTATTGCCGGACTTCACGACGCCCGCGGGGCAGAGCGAGTCGGACTACCTGATCGAACTCTCGCAGCAGGGGCTCGAAGTGCGCCTGAACGAGCTGTACGACATCACGGCCGACGACTTTGCCGTCGTTCGGAAGCCCTATGACGAGCGCCTGAGGGTGGAACTCGACGTCATCATCCAGATGGGTTTTCCGGGCTACTTCCTGATCGTTCAGGACTTCATCAACTGGTCCCGGAACAACGGCATTCCGGTGGGCCCGGGGCGGGGTTCGGGGGCGGGGTCACTGGTGGCCTACGCGCTTCGCATCACCGACCTCGACCCGCTCGCATACGATCTGCTGTTCGAGCGCTTCCTGAATCCCGAGCGCGTTTCGATGCCGGATTTCGACATCGATTTCTGCATCAACGGGCGTGATCGCGTCATTCACTACGTGGCCGAGAAATACGGCTCGCATCGGGTGTCGCAGATCATCACCTACGGCACCATGGCCGCGAAGGCGGTGGTGCGCGACGTCGGACGCATCATGAGTCATCCCTTCGGTTTCGTCGATTCGGTGGCAAAGATGGTGCCCTTCGAAGTCGGCATGACGCTCGACAAGGCACTCTCCGAATCGAGTGAGCTGGCCGAAGCCTACGAGCGCGATGAAGAAATTCGCGCGCTCATCGACATGGGAAAATCGCTCGAAGGACTTGCACGCAACTGCGGCAGGCACGCAGGTGGCGTCGTGATTGCACCGAGTGCACTGACCGATTTCGCGCCGCTCTATTGCGAAGCCGATGGTTCGAGCCTCGTCACGCAGTTCGACAAGGACGATGCGGAAGCGGTGGGCCTCGTCAAGTTCGACTTCCTCGGGCTCAGGAACCTCACCGTCATCGACAAGGCGCTGCAGGTGATCAACAAAGGCCGTGAGGAGCCGCTCGACATGCTCTCGCTGCCGCTCGACGATCCCGATACCTTCAGCCTGCTGAAGCGCGCACAGACAACGGCCGTATTCCAGCTCGAATCCACGGGCATGAAGGGGCTGATCGAAAAGCTGCTGCCCGATAACTTCGAGGACATCATCGCGCTCGTCGCCCTGTTCCGACCGGGCCCGCTCGATTCGGGCATGGTCGACGACTTCATCGACAGAAAGCACGGTCGCACACCACTTGCCTGGCCGCACAAGGACTACCAGCTCGATATTCTCAAGCCGATTCTCGAGCCTACCTACGGCATCATCCTCTATCAGGAGCAGGTGATGGGCATCGCTCAGGTCATGGCGGGCTACAGCCTCGGCGCCGCCGATCTGCTGCGACGAGCCATGGGCAAGAAGAAGCCCGAGGAAATGGCCAGGCAGCGCGCGGTATTCCTCGAAGGCTGCAGCAGGAACGACATCGATGTCGACCTCGCCGGCCACATCTTCGACCTCGTGGAAAAGTTCGCGGGCTACGGCTTCAACAAGTCGCACTCGGCCGCCTACGCGCTCGTGTCCTACCAGACCGCGTGGCTCAAGACGCATTACCCGGCGGCCTTCATGGCTTCGGTGCTGACTTCCGACATCGACCACACCGACAAGGTGGTCATGCTCATCGACGAGTGCAAGCAGATGGGCCTCGAGGTGCTGCCGCCCGACATCAACCGCTCCGGCACCGAATTCACGGTGAAGGACGACGCCACCATCGTCTATGGTCTCGCAGCCATCAAGGGCGTAGGCGCAGCCGTGCTCGATAGCGTCATTGCCGAACGCGAAGCCGGCGGTGCCTACGCGAGTCTCGAAGATCTCTGCCAACGCGCCGGTGAGGTGTTGAACCGCCGTGTGCTCGAGGCACTCGTGAAGGCAGGGGCCGTCGACGAACTCGGGCCGAACCGCGCCAGCCTCTTCGCGCACGTGCCGGCCGCGCTTCAGCATGGTGATCAGTACAGGAAAAACAATCAGGCCGGGCAGGATGACCTGTTCGGTCTCGGTGGGTCGCTGCCGGTGGCCGGCGACGATGCCGCCACCGTTGCCGATGAAGCAGCGGCGATGACGGCCACGCCCGTTCTCGCCGACTGGAGCGATCGCATGCGTCTTGCCGGCGAAAAGGAAACGCTCGGCCTGTATGTGTCAGGTCATCCCGTGAACGAGTACCTGCCGGAACTCGAGCGCTTCACCCACGGCAATCTTCGAGCGCTCTGCGACAAGGCCGGTAGCGGCAAGGCATCGCCGGGTGGCCCCGGGGGTGGTTTCCGCTCTCGTGGGGAATCGGTCATTGGCGCAGGACTGGTCATGGCGGTGCAGCAGCGCGACGGCAAGGGCGGCCGCACCATGATCGTGACGCTCGATGACGGCACGGGGCGTGTCGACGCCGTGATTCGTGGTGAACTTCTCGAAACGGCGGCGGAACGTGTCAGACGCGACGAGGTGCTGATCGTCGACGGTGAAATCAGCCCCGACAGCTTCACGCGCGGCTACCGCATCGCCGTGCGCGACTTTCATGACATGCAGACTGCGCGCGATCGTTTCGCGCGACGCGTGGTGCTGCGACTCGAGCAGTCGCGGTTCGCACCGGCGCAGGTCGCGAGCCTCGCGGAGATACTCAAGCGGCATCGCGGCGGACGAACCGGCGTCGGCATCGCCTGGAAGAACGAGAGCGCCAGCGCGCGGCTGCAGCTCGGGCCGCGGTTTGCCGTGTCGCCCTCCGACGAACTTCTCGGTGAACTCTGCGAACTTGTCGGGCGTGATGCCGTCGAACTGCAGTATTGAAAGACAGTATCTACTGATGCACGACATGGCAGGCGGGAGTGACTATCGGATAGCTGGCGTCGACGAGGCCGGCCGCGGGCCACTGGCCGGACCGGTTGTCGCGGCGGCCGTGGTGCTCGACCCGGCTCGGCCGATCGCGGGTCTGGCCGATTCGAAACTGCTCGAGGCCGATGCGCGCGAGCGGCTTGCCGCCAGGATCGCCGAGCGTGCACTGGGTGTCGGTATCGGCGAAGCCTCGGTGGCCGAGATCGACGCGATCAACATCCTGCACGCCAGCATGCTGGCGATGTCTCGGGCGCTTGAATCGCTCGAGGCCGTACTCGGGCAGCCGCCCGCACTTGCGCTCATCGACGGCAATCGCTGTCCGCCGCGAGACGGTCTCTGCATGCGCGCGGTGGTAAGGGGCGACAGTCGGGTGCAGGCCATTTCGGCCGCTTCGATCATCGCCAAGACCGAGCGTGATCGGCAGATGCTGGTACTCGACGCCGACTACCCGGTCTACGGCTTTGCGCAGCACAAGGGTTACCCGACACCGCAACATCGCGCCGCACTCGCCGCTCATGGTGCATCACCCGTTCACCGCCGCTCCTTCGCTCCGGTAAGACAGTTGCTGGATACCGGTGCTTCCGCCAGCTGATACCGAAACCGTGGGTGACTTCTCCACAAAAACTGTGGATAACCTTGTGGGAAAGTTGCTGCGGTTACCCGCAAACGGCGATGCCGCTGGTCTGAAGCGGTGCTGTTCAATTTTTGAACAACTCAGTAAATCATCAATATATCAATATGTTAGAGATCATTCATGATGTACTTCTTCGCGCAACTACACAATTCCGATCGCTTGTGCAACCCTTTGAGTGGCTTGTGAATAACCTTACGTATTCCCCGCCGAGGTCAAGCAACTTGTGTTGCGATTCTGCAGATTCTCCAGCCTGCTAGAATCCGCGCCATGAACCCGAACTTTCTCGATTTCGAGCAGCCGATTGCCGAGCTGCAGGCGAAGATCCGCGAGTTGCAGTACGCAACGGACGGGGCGGAAATCAACATCAGTGCAGAGATCACGACACTCGAGGAAAAGTGTGACTCACTGACTCGCAGCATCTTCCGCAAGCTGAGCTCCTGGCAGCGTGCGCAGCTTGCGCGTCATCCGCTGCGGCCCTACACCCGGCATTACATCGATCACTGCCTGACCGACTTCGACGAGCACCATGGCGATCGTGCCTACGCCGACGACGCCGCCATCATCGGGGGAACGGCGCGACTGAACGGCCAGCCCGTCGTGGTCATCGGGCACGAGAAGGGCCGCGATACCAAGGAGAAGATTCATCGCAACTTCGGCATGCCGCGCCCCGAAGGCTATCGCAAGGCCAAGCGCCTGATGGAAATCGCCGAGAAGTTCAGGCTGCCGGTGATCACCTTCATCGACACCCCGGGTGCCTATCCGGGCATCGGTGCCGAAGAGCGCGGGCAGAGCGAGGCGATTGCGCGAAATCTCTTCCTCATGGCGGGGCTGCGTACACCGATCGTGTGCACCGTCATCGGTGAAGGTGGCTCGGGCGGCGCGCTGGCGATCGGCCTCGGTGATCGCATCATGATGCTCGAGTACGGCATTTATTCGGTGATCAGCCCCGAGGGCTGCGCGTCGATTCTCTACAAGAGTGCCAACAAGGCCGCCGACGCGGCGGAAGCCATGGGCATCACCTCCAATCGTCTGTTCGAACTCGAACTCGTCGATCGCGTGGTCGAGGAACCGCTCGGTGGTGCTCACCGGGACCCGGTGGCCATGGCCGATACACTCTCGCAGGCAATCAGCGAAGAGCTGTCGAGTCTGGAGGCGCTGTCTACCGAGACGCTGCTCGAACGCCGTGCCGAGAAATGGCGCGCCTACGGGCGCTTCAACGACAGCTGAGAACAGTTCTTGTATCCGTGACGGCCAGTGCTCTCGACAACCTTGCTGCCTACATCGAGCGGCACGCGACGGATACCGTCTATCGGCTGGCCTTCAGCGGTGGCATGGATTCACAGTTGCTGCTGTCGCTGCTGGTGGAACTGCGCGCGCAGCGTCCCATGCTCGACGTGTCGGCGATTCATGTCGACCACGCCTTGCACCCGGACAGCGGTTTCTGGGCAAAACACTGCGAGGTTGTCTGCACGGCATTCGGCGTGCCACTCAGCATTCGCCGCGTGAAGGTTGATGCCGACAATGGCGGGCCCGAGAGCACTGCACGTGCCGCACGCTACCGCGCCTTTGCCGAGGAACTCGGTGCCGGCGAGCATCTGCTCCTCGCGCAGCACGCCGACGACCAGGCGGAGACCTTTCTGTTGCAGGCTCTGCGTGGCAGCGGCCCTGACGGACTCGCGGGCATTCCCCTGAAACGCCACTTTCAGGGCGGCTTCATGGCGCGGCCGCTGCTGTCGCTCAGCCGTGACCAACTGCGTGAAGAGGCCTGTGCCCGGAAACTGCTCTGGATCGAAGACCCCTCGAACCGTGATCTTTCGCTTGATCGCAACTACCTGCGTCACGCCGTGATACCGCGCCTGCGCGAACGCTGGCCGTCGCTCGAGCGCACGCTGGGCCGTGCCGCCTCGCGCAGTGCCGCGGCCAGCCGGCATGTCGAGGACTGCGCACGCGCCGATCTCGCACGACTCGAGCCGCAGGAATCACCCTACGGCAGCTACCTCTCGATCAAGGGCCTTGCCACTCTCTCGCGCGAGCGTCGCCACGCGGCACTGCGAACCTGGTTCCGCACGCTGGGCCTGCGCATGCCGCGGCTTGCCGACCTCGAAGCGGCATCACGCACGCTCGTGGAGGCAGCAGACGGATCCGCTGGCATCGTGTCGCTCGGTGACCACGAACTGCGACGCCATCGCGATCGGCTTTACTGTATTCACGTACGCAAGTCGGTTGCAGCGTTTCAGATCGACTGGTTTCCCGCGACGAACCCGATACTCGAGATTGCCGCTGCCGATGTCTCGCTCGACAGCGCCTGGCTGGCCGCCAGGGGGCTCGTCATCGACGGTGACACGCATCTTGTCGTACGCAGTCGGCGTGGCGGTGAACTGATCCAACTCGGCGAACCCGCCTTCCACAAGGCGGTGAAGAAGCTCCTGCAGGAAGCGTCGGTGCCGCCCTGGGAGCGCGAACGCATACCGCTGATCTACCGCGACGGGCAACTCGTGGCAGTGTGGGGGCTTGCCGTTGCCGCGACCCTCAGCGGTGAGTCACGGCCAATGGCGGTGCCGCATGAAAACGCGGCGGACGAACCCGCAGGGCCGGCAGCCGACGACGACCGAAACCGCTCGACCTTGCCTGCCAAACGCGGCGCATCGGGCGAGGTCGAACGCTGACATCAGGCAGCGGCAGGGCACGGGTTCTGGTATCCTCTTGGCCCGTACTCGGGGCTGCCGAAGCCCGGTGCGGAGGCTCGGTGTGCTTCCGTGTCAACCTCTTATTTCTTGCAGCGTGGGCAACGAGATCGTTGCTGCCGCAAGCACAGGGCCATGAACTTCCAATGACGCGATTCATCTTCGTGACCGGCGGCGTGGTGTCGTCGCTTGGCAAGGGGCTTTCTGCCGCTTCGCTCGCCGCTCTGCTCGAAGCACGCGGGCTCAAGGTCACGATGCTCAAGCTCGACCCCTACATCAACGTCGATCCGGGCACCATGAGTCCGTATCAGCACGGTGAAGTGTTCGTCACCCACGATGGTGCCGAAACCGATCTCGACCTCGGCCACTATGAGCGCTTCGTGCGCATCCGTACCGGCAAGCACAGCAACTTCACCACCGGGCGCGTATACGAAACCGTCATTTCGAAGGAACGCCGCGGCGACTACCTCGGCGCGACGGTGCAGGTCATTCCCCACATCACCGACGAAATCAAGCGGCGCGTGATTGCCGGTGCGGGGGGCGCCGATGTTGCCATGGTGGAAATCGGCGGCACCGTGGGTGATATCGAATCGCTGCCCTTTCTCGAGGCCATTCGCCAGATGGCCGTGGAACTCGGGCGCCAGCGCACCATGTTCATGCACCTCACGCTCGTCCCCTACATCGCTTCGGCCGGCGAAATGAAAACCAAACCGACGCAGCACTCGGTCAAGGAGCTGCGCTCGATCGGCATCCAGCCCGACGTCCTGCTCTGTCGCGTCGATCGCGAGCTTTCCGAGAGTCAGCGCCGCAAGATTGCACTCTTTACCAACGTGCAGGAGCGCGCCGTCATTGCCGCGCCCGATGTCGACATCATCTACGATATTCCTCGGGTGCTGCACGAGCAGGGGCTCGATGATCTCGTGGCCGAGATGTTCGATCTCGAACTGCCGCCGGCAGATCTCTCCGAATGGCAACGTGTGGTCGATGGCATTCGCAAACCGAGCCGTTCGGTCACCATCGGCATGGTCGGGAAGTACACCGAACTCACCGAGTCCTACAAGTCCCTGAACGAAGCGCTCACGCATGCCGGCATCCAGAACGACGCGCGTGTCGATATCCGCTACATCGACGCCGAGGCACTCGAGCGCGGCGATCGCGCGGCGCTCGAATCGGTCGATGCGATCCTCGTGCCGGGCGGTTTCGGCAACCGCGGCGTCGAGGGCAAGATCATCGCGGCGGGCATTGCCCGCGAAAAGGGTATTCCCTATCTCGGCATCTGCCTCGGCATGCAGGTGGCCATCATCGAGTTCGCGCGCAACGTCGCCGGTATCGAGAACGCCAACAGCAGCGAATTCGATCCCGACACGCCCGACCCCGTGATCGCGCTCATCACCGAGTGGCAGGACGAGTCCGGAGACACCGAACTGCGTGATGCCGATTCCGACCTTGGCGGCAGCATGCGCCTCGGGGGGCAGACCTGTATTGTCAAGCCCGATTCGCTGTCGGCGAAAGTCTATGGCACCGGTGAGGTGGTGGAGCGTCATCGCCATCGCTGGGAATTCAATGACAATTATGCCGATGCACTCGGCAAGGCCGGACTCGTGTTTTCAGCGCGCACGCGCGACAGCGGTGCACTCGTGGAAATGATCGAGTTGCCGAATCATCCCTGGTTCATCGGCTGCCAGTTCCATCCCGAATACACGTCCAACCCGCGCGACGGACACCCGCTGTTCACGGGCTTCATCGGTGCGGCACTCGCCTGCCGCGAGCGTGCGAAGTCCGCCGTCGAGCCTGACGAGCCCGCAGTCGAATCCGCTCTCTGACACCGCCTCAGGCCGCCGGAATCGCGCTGGAACCTGTCGAAAACCTGCCGTAGCCCAGACAACAGAGACCACAGACCCATGCAGCTTTGCGGACAAGATGTCGGACTCGACCAGCCGCTGTTCCTGATCGCCGGGCCCTGCGCCATCGAAAGCGAGGCGCTGGCGATGGAGACCGCGGCCGAACTCAAGCAGATGACGGCCGAGCTTGGTCTGCATTTCATCTACAAGTCGTCCTTCGACAAGGCCAACCGCTCCTCGTCCGCGAGTTTTCGCGGACCCGGCCTGGAAGAGGGTCTCAGGATTCTCGACAAGGTAAGGACCGAAGTAGGCGTGCCGGTCCTCACCGATGTGCACGAAGACACCCCCATCGACGAGGTGGCCGCGGTGGTCGACGTGCTGCAGACACCGGCCTTTCTGTGCCGCCAGACCAACTACATCCAGCGGGTGGCCGCCGCCGGCAAGCCCGTGAACATCAAGAAGGGGCAGTTTCTCGCCCCCGCCGACATGCAGAACGTGGTCGACAAGGCGCATGCGGTCGGCAATTCCGCCATCATGGTGTGCGAGCGCGGCGTGAGTTTCGGTTACAACAATCTCGTCTCCGACATGCGCAGCCTTGCGATCATGCGCGAAACCGGATGCCCGGTGGTTTTCGATGCCACGCACTCGGTACAACTCCCGGGCGGGCAGGGAACGTCGAGCGGCGGGCAACGCGAATTCGTGCCGGTGCTGGCGCGCGCGGCAGTCGCCGCCGGCGTTGCCGGGCTCTTCATGGAAACCCACCCCAATCCCGACAAGGCGCTGAGCGACGGCCCCAACGCCTGGCCGCTCGGCAAGCTGCAGCCGCTGCTCGAAACGCTTCTGCGCATCGACGGGCTGATCAAGACGACTCCACTGGCCGAACATGGCTGATCCGGCCGACACTGCTGGCCGAGCACGGCTGACCACGCCGTGCAAGCCCGACGCAGATCCGTTCCTGCGCCGGGCCTTCACCCGGTTCGCCGATCCGCAAACCATCTTCGTCGCTTCCCGACGAAATCCATCCTGAGAGAGGTCATTCACCGATGTCTTCGTCAATCACCGACGTGCACGCTCGCGAGATCATGGACTCGCGCGGCAACCCCACCCTTGAAGCCGAAGTTCGCCTCGATGACGGCAGTGTCGGGCGCGCGGCCGTTCCCTCGGGAGCTTCCACGGGTGCGCGCGAAGCGCTCGAACTGCGCGATGGCGACAAGGAACGCTACCTGGGCAAGGGCGTGCTCAAGGCGGTCGAGCACGTCAACAACGATCTTGCCGCTGCCGTCAAGGGCCACGACGCCCATGACCAGGCCGGGCTCGACCGCATCATGCTCGAGCTTGACGGCACCGACAACAAGGACAAGCTCGGCGCCAACGCGCTTCTTGCCGTCTCGCTCGCCAATGCCCACGCCGGTGCTGCGTCGCAGGGGCAGATGCTGTTCGAATACCTCGGTGGCGACGAGGCCGTTACCCTGCCGGTACCGATGATGAACATCATCAACGGCGGCTCGCACGCCGACAACAGCGTCGACCTGCAGGAATTCATGGTGATGCCCGTGGGTGTCAAGTCCTTTCGCGAAGCGCTGCGTTGCGGTGCCGAGATCTTTCACGCGCTGAAGCAGGTGCTGCATGATCGCGGCTTCAGTACGGCCGTGGGTGATGAAGGCGGCTTCGCGCCGAACCTCTCCTCCAACGAGGAGGCGATCGAGACGATTCTCGTGGCCATCGAGAAGGCCGGTTACGAGGCCGGGCGCGATGTGTATCTCGCACTCGATGCGGCAAGTTCCGAATTCTGCGAGAAGGGCAGGTACGTGCTTGCCTCCGAAGAGCGCGAGTTCGATGCAGGCGGTTTCGTGAGCTACCTCTCCGAGTGGGTGGATCGCTACCCGATCATCTCGATCGAGGATGGCCTCGACGAGGCCGACTGGGATGGTTGGAAGCTGCTCTCCGAAGCCCTTGCCGACAGCATCCAGCTCGTCGGCGATGATCTCTTCGTGACCAATCCGAAGATTCTCAAGGAAGGCATCGACAAGGGCATCGCGAATTCGATTCTCGTCAAGGTCAACCAGATCGGCACCCTGACCGAAACGCTCGAAGCGATTCGCATGGCACACGCGGCGAATTACACCACCGTGATCTCGCACCGTTCGGGCGAAACCGAAGACACGACGATCGCGGATCTTGCCGTTGCCACCCGTGCCGGGCAGATCAAGACCGGTTCACTCTCGCGTTCCGATCGCATCGCCAAGTACAATCAGTTGCTGCGTATCGAAGAATACCTCGGTGAGCGCGCGGTCTACCCGGGTGCCAGCGCATTCAATCAGCCGCTCTGAGTACCATGAAGTGGTTGCTCGCCCTGTTGGTCGTGCTGCTCTTGGCCCTGCAATACCGGCTCTGGTTCGGCAAGGGCAACGTGCAGGAGTTCTCGCACCTTCAGGCCGAGCTTGCCGAAGTGCGCGGCGAACTGCAGGAAGCGCGCAGCCGCAATCGCGCGCTCGCGGCTGAAGTGCAGGATCTCAAGAGCGGGCTCGACGCCATCGAGGAGCGCGCCCGTGCCGAACTCGGCATGATCGGGGAGGGTGAAACCTTCTACCAGTTCATCCGTGATCGCGGCGCGGCGCGGCGCGACGTACCGTGAGCGTACCGAACCGGCCAGAGCCCCTCTGGGCCGTGGTGCCGGCGGCGGGAGTGGGTGCGCGCATGGGCGGGGTGTTGCCGAAACAGTACCTCCCGCTCGGCGGTGTGCCGCTCATTCGCCACACGCTCGAGACGCTGCTCGGCATGCCGGAAATCGACGGCATCGTGGTGACGCTGTCGGCAGACGACAGCCACTGGCCTTCCGTGTTCGATACCTTGCCCACGAATCTGCACACCACCGAAGGCGGTATCGAGCGTGTCGATTCGGTGATGGCGGGGCTCGAGAAGGTGCTTGACTTCGCGGGAGGCGATGCACGCGTGCTGGTGCATGATGCAGCACGCCCGCTCGCGACGTCGCACGATATCCGGCGACTGATGGCTTCGGTTGACGAGGCAAGGGCCGTTGGTGGCATCCTCGCCGTGCCGGTGCAGGACACACTGAAGCGCAGTGACGATACCCGACGCATCGTTTCCACCGTGCGGCGAAGCGAACTCTGGCAGGCGCAGACGCCGCAGTACTTTCCCGTGACGCTGCTGTATCGTTCCCTGCAGACCAGCCATGTGCAGCCTGAACTCATCACCGACGAAGCGTCGGCCATCGAACGCGCGGGCCACGAGCCCCTGCTGGTCGAGGCACTGGATGCGAACTTCAAGATCACACGCCCCGGCGATCTCGCTCTGGCCGAAGCCGTACTGGCGTCGAGAAACCGGGGGCAGGGCCCGGGCGACGCAACACGCTTCGCCCCGAACGATACCGCTCCCGGAAAACAGCGAGGCAAACGCACGGAATGAGAATCGGCCAGGGCTTCGACATCCACGCCTTCGACCCGGCGGGCGACCACCTGATGCTCGGTGGTGTACGCATCGAATGGCAGCAGGGCTTCCGTGCACATTCCGACGGCGACGTTCTGCTGCACGCCATTGCCGACGCGCTGCTCGGCGCAGCCGCGCTCGGCGACATCGGTCAGCACTTCCCCGACACCGATGAGGCCTTTCGTGACGCCGACAGCCGTGAACTGCTGCGTCAGGTCGTGGCGCTTCTCGCGGAGCGCGGCCATGCCTGCTGCAGCATCGACGCGACGATCATCGCGGAAGCGCCGAAGATGGCACCGCACATTCCCGACATGGTGTCGCGCATTGCAGCCGATGTCGGTCTCGATCCCGGCCGCGTCAACGTCAAGGCAACGACCTCCGAGAAGCTGGGTTTCGTCGGCCGTGGCGAAGGCATTGCAGCAATGGCCAGTGTCTTGCTGGAAGAAGGTCCCATCGACCAGCAGAGAACGAGTACATGACGGACATCGCGATCATCGGCGGCACCGGACTGGCCCGCATGGAGGGCATGACCGTGCATCGGCGCGAGATGGTGAAAACGCCCTTCGGTGCGCCATCAAGTCCGCTGATTCACGGCGAATACGCTGGCAGGGACGTCGTTTTCCTTGCCCGTCACGGGCATTTCCAGCACATCCCTCCACACCGCATCAACTACATGGCAAACATCTGGGCGTTGAAGTCGGTGGGGATTGCCGAGGTGGTCGCCGTCGCGGCCGTTGGTGCGATCGAGCCCGACATCGCGCTCGGCGCGGTGGTGGTGCCCGACCAGATCATCGACTACACCAACGATCGGGGGTACACCTTCGTCGATGGTGACAGCGACATGACGGACTTTCCCGTGGATTTCAACGAACCCTATACCACCGCATTGCGTGAACGGCTCGTGAGCGCGGCAAAAGGAGTAGCCGGAGTCACGCTCGTGGATTCGGGTTGTTACGGTGCCATCCAGGGGCCTCGTCAGGAAACCGCTGCCGAGCGCCGCCGCATGCAGGCCGATGGTTGCACCGTGGTGGGCATGACCGGCATGCCCGAAGCGATTCTCGCACGCGAACTCAAGATGGACTACGCCTGCTGCGGACTGGTGGTGCGGCAGGGCGCGAGCATTGCCGATGCTTCGGCGATGGAAGGGGTCAGGGCAGTGCTCAGGGCGTTTCTTTCCAGGTAGCCCTCGCGCTCGTTCCCCGACTCCCCGACTTCAGGTACCGCAGAAGGTTCGCAGCACGCGTTCCCCGACGTCGGGAGCGCGTGCCCATTCACCTGCTTCCTCAAGCGACACGAAGGGCTGCTTCACGGCGTCGAGCAGTGCCCGATACGGCGCATCGTCCTCCTCCTCGATCCAGGCCGTGAGCGCGCGTTCGAGCTGATGATTGCGGGGAATGACCGAGGGGTTGGCGTCGTGCATGCGTTGCCGGGCCGCTTCGTTGTCGTTCCCGAGGCGTGCGATCCAGCGCGCCCGCCAGTCGCCGAGCGCCGGCGCGATATCGGGGAGCAGCGCGTCGTTGCTGTTGCCATCGCCACCGTGTTTCTTGCCGGCGGGTTCTGCCGAGTCGCCGGACGCGCCCGCGGAGGGTAGCAACCGCTCCAGCGCGTGATGTGCAAGCGTATAGTCGAAGCCGTTGTGCTCGAGTATGCCGAGCCAGTCATTGACCAGCGTGGTATCGGCGTCCGCGGAGTCATCTGTGCCGGTGCCGTCTGAGCGGACACCACCCGTGCCGGTGTCACCTGTACCGGTGTCACCGATACCGAGCTTCGCCAACTGGTTGCGCAGCCAGTGGGCACGAAAGTGGGCATTGTAGACCTCGAGATGTGCCTGAGCCTTCTCGATCGCCGTGTCGGTATCGTCATCGATCAGCGGCAGCAGGCTACTCGCCAGTTGGGTGAGATTCCATTTTCCAGCCGCGGGCTGTTGCCCGTAGGCATAGCGACCGCCGTGGTCGATGGAACTGAACACCTTGCCTGCCGAGAATTCGTCCAGGAAGGCACACGGGCCATAATCGATGGTTTCGCCACTGACGGCCATGTTGTCGGTGTTCATGACGCCGTGGATGAAGCCGATCGCGAGCCAGCGGGCGATCAGCGCGGCCTGGCGTTCGATCACGGCGGCGAGGAAATCCAGCGCGGGTGTCTCGCTGCCGGCAATTTCGGGGTACAGCCGCTCGATGCTGAATGTGAGCAGTGTCTCGAGTGCTTCCACATCCTGACGGGCGGCGAAGTACTGGAAGGTGCCGACACGAACATGCGAACGCGCCACCCGGGTGATGACTGCCCCCGGCATGGCAGCCTCGCGAAACACCGGTTCGCCCGTGGCGACCACGGCGAGCGAGCGCGTGGTCGGCACACCGAGTGCGTGCATGGCTTCGCTCATGAGGTACTCGCGCAGCGCAGGGCCATACCAGTTGCGACCATCGCCCCGGCGCGAGAAGGGTGTACGCCCGGCGCCCTTCATCTGGATCTCGTACAGCGCACCGTCGGCATCACGGCGCTCGCCGAGGAGCAGCGCGCGACCGTCGCCGAGTTGCGGCACGAACTGACCGAACTGATGACCGGCGTAGGCCATGGCCACAGTCGGGTGCTCGTCGTGCGGGGCGTTACCGACGAGAAGTGCCGCGCCGTCCTCGCTGTCGAGAAAAGCCGGATCGATGCCGAGAGACTCGGCAAGTGGCACGTTGAGCACCAGCAGTGAAGGTGCTTTCACGGGTGTCGCCGGCGTGATGGACCGAAATCGTTCGGGCAAGGCGGCGTAGTGGTGTTCGAAATCGATGCTCATGAGTGTCTGCCAGTGTACCGGTCGGAACAGGGGTGGAGTGTCGACAACGGGGCACGGTTCACTGTTGAGGGTTGCTTGTCAGGAGAACACGTACCCGAGCGCCCGGCGGTTCCGGAGCGGTTCCGACGCAACGGCAATCTTCTGAATCTCGTCGAGGTAGGGGATGGCCTGCCGGAATGCCGTGTGCACGGGTGTGCGCTCGAGATGATCGACGATGCGATAGAGGTTGATCGGCTGACGTTCCACCAGAACCCGTATGCGTTCGACGGCCTCATCGAGTTCGTAGCCGTCGATCAGTTGCGTGGCAGTCTGTGTCGGTGTGAGCAGGTAGTAGTCCTGTTCGTGCCTTGGGGTATGGCGCGTGATGTCGAAGGGTGAAGCACCGAGAATCTGTGGTTTCGGAATCAGACACCGGCAGCTGGCCGAATCGTTGACCAGTACCGTGCCACTCGTCTGCCGGAAGCCGAGCTTCAGAAGCCGTCCGATGGCATGCCGGCGCATCGCCGACGACAGGATGTCGGCATCGGAACGGTCGAAGCGCAGGTCGTCGAACACCGAAAACACCTTGAGTCTGGTATCGGCAAGACAGAAGTATGGCCCGAGATCGATTGGTGCTTCGCCCTGCAATGCGCTCAGCGGGTGGTTCACGGCAACTCCGCGGTCAACGCGTTGGTCATGAAAACAGCCCCGGAGTTCGTTGTCGCCACGTACAAAACGCCCAATGTGGATAGATACCACGATACAACACCCGTGATCGTCGAAGGCAAGGGCAGGGTCCTCACACCGGCAGCGGCCACCCATCCGGCCCCGTCACCCTGAACCGTCGACGCTCGTCATCCGCATTGGCCGCGAACAGCACCCGCCGGACGAGATGCGGGCGACGCCCGTATCCCTGTGCGTGACCGCATCGACGGCCACGGCTCGCTTCCTGCTGCGTTTGGCCTTGCCATCCGTCGGCGGCTCGACCGGCTCGATGCCGTAGCGCCCTTCGTGCACGAGCGTGTGGTGGTAGTGACACAGCAACGGGATGACGTGCGCATCGCAGCAGAGGCGGCGCGCCGTCTCACGACCGACGGAGACGCCGGGCGAGAGCCAGGCTTCGTGACAGGCGTCGTCGTGACGGGCGTCGTGACAGGTTTCCGCAGTGTGACCGTGTTCGCAGGAACAGGCACTTTGCGGTTCACGTGAACCGTTTTTCGGTGCGGAAACATGACCGGCGTCACGGAAACCGGCCTTTGACGGTTCACGTGAACCGTTTTCGTCAGAAGCGTTTTCGCCGGAGCGATCCAGCGTCTGCCGCTCCGGTTCCAACTCCAATTCCGGCAGGAGTTCGGCATCGACGTTGAGCATGACCTGATAGCGATCCCCCATGCGCTTCGCCCCGAGTGAATCCGTCCAGGCATCGGCCATCACCAGCAGCGCATCGGCGAGGCGCTGTGCGCGGGTGGATACCCCGGCTTGGTCGTTGACCGCGCGCTGCATGTCCTCACCGCCGGTCAGGCGTTCGCCGTCGGGGCCGTACACGGGTTCGTCCGGCAGTGCGGCGCCCGTTTCGGGGCAGACGCGCAGGGTGCTGGCCATGCCCGGGGCGGTGGCCTCTGCAGCCAGCGGCCGCCGTTTCTCCTCGGCGGCCAGTTGCTCGACGATGAGGTTCAGCACCTTCTGAAAGCGCGCGCCCTGTTCGGGCGTCAGCAGTGCCTTGACGTCGAGCATGTCGTCGGCGCGCCAGCCGACATGGCAACGGCGCTTGCCGAACTGGTGTCGGGCGCGCTGGTTCTCGCTGTCGGTCTGGTCGATGTCGTCGCGATCCCTGCGGGTGCGCATGCGCGCGATCTCCTGCTCGAGGACATGCACGGGCAGCTTCTCGGCCAGCCGGAGCAGCTCCTG
>PDWI01000893.1_pt1 | contig 48414 bp, 37 predicted proteins | sample 1430891 | NCBI WGS metagenome assembly PDWI01 (sample SAMN01162508, study PRJNA174530) | Oral metagenome, whole genome shotgun sequencing project. | biome: Marine environment; feature: Marine mammal; material: Swab sample of the gingival sulcus; isolation source: swab sample of gingival sulcus...
TGAAATTCAAAATTATGATTATATCATAGTTGTGTTTTGGGCTTCTTGGACAGGTTGGTATTCTAAAAATGCTTTAGTTCGTATAAAAAAATATATAAAAAATAATCATGACTGTAAGATTTTATTTATTAAACTAAATACAACGACTCACTTACAAAAATATAGTTAAAAAGAACAAAAACAACACTCTAAGTAGGCAAAATGCTCTGTTTGGAGTGTTGCTTAATTATATAACAAAATCAAAATCAATGAGAAAAACAATAATTGTAATAGTATCAATGCTATTTGTAATGTCGTGTGGAGTAAAGAAAAACATGCCCAAAGAAGATGGGCTATACGCCATGATTAAAACCTCGAAAGGCGATATTTTGATAAACCTCGAATATCAAAAAGTACCTCTCACGGTGGCAAACTTTGTGGGATTGGCAGAGGGCAAAATTAAGAACGATGCGAAACCACTCGGCACACCTTATTATAATGGCATAATATTCCACCGCGTGATAAGCGACTTCATGATTCAAGGCGGCGACCCGACAGGCACAGGCAGGGGAGGTCCCGGCTACAAATTCAAAGACGAATTTCATAAAGATTTGAAACATGACCGAGCAGGTACACTCTCAATGGCAAACGCAGGCAAAAACACCAACGGAAGCCAATTTTTCATAACTCATAAAAAAACGCCTTGGCTCGATAACCGCCACAGCGTATTCGGATATGTAAAAACCGGACAAGAAGTTGTGGACTTAATTCGAAAAGGCGATACCATCAAATCTGTGGAAATATATCGTGTTGGCAAAGATGCCAAATCATTCAACGCAGTGGAAATATTTAATAAAAAACAGATGTAATCATCTGATTATAAATTGATTGGTAATATAAAACCAAAGACGGAAGACTAAGGTAAAAACCTCTGCCTTCCGTCTTTTTGTTTTTTGATATTGAGTGATTAAGTTGTTTATTTGGTAAACTACTTAATGTTATTTACAGGAACTTTGCGGTCTATTTTTTTGATTAACCCTTTTAGCACTTCGCCCGGGCCTATCTCCGTAAACTCAGTGATGCCGTCCGTTAGCATGTTTCTCACGGTGTCAGTCCATCGCACCGGCGAGGTTAATTGAGCCACTAATTTCTCTTTTATCACCTCGGGAGAAATCGTAGGCAAAGCATCAAAGTTCTGATATACAGGGCATATCGGAGTGTTGAATTTCACTTCATCAATAGCCTGTTTCAGCTCATCTCTGGCAGGTTGCATCAATGGCGAATGGAACGCACCGCTCACTTTTAATTTTATCACTCGCCTCACGCCGGCATCTTTGAGTCGCTTCATAGCCTCATCAATTCCGCTTATGCTTCCCGAAATCACTATTTGCCCCACGGTGTTGAAGTTGGCAGGAACTACGACATCGTCTATCCCCTCGCAAACTTCCGAGACGAGTTTATCCTCCGCCCCGAGAACCGCCGCCATGGTAGACGGTGCTAATTCGCAAGCCTTTTGCATGGCTTTGGCACGTAGCGAAACCAAACGCAAGCCGTCTTCAAAAGAAAGACTTTTGTTTATTGCCAATGCCGAAAACTCACCCAATGAATGCCCTGCAACTACGTCAGGTACAGCATCTTGCATAAGGCAAGCCGAAGCAATTACAGAGTGCAAATATATAGCCGGTTGAGTTACATTGGTTTGTTTCAAATCATCTTCCGAACCGTTAAACATCACATCTGTTATCGAAAAACCAAGTATATCATTTGCTTGGTTAAACATGTCTTTTGCCAAAGAATATTCATCATAAATAGATTTTCCCATTCCTGAATATTGAGCCCCTTGTCCGGGGAATATAAATGCTATCATATATATTTTTTTTAGAATTTTAATAAATTAGAGTAAAAATAATATTGTATATCAATTTAACAAAATAAATTAAGTCTCAAACAATTTGAGGTAGCCCTAATTTTGCAAAGTAAATTGTTGATTATCAGATATTAATATGCTTTTATGGGAAAAGTCAAAAGCCTGAAATTCAAAGCTGAAAAATTCTTTATAAAAAAATAGGGTAGGCTATTGAAAAATTGTATTTCTGAATTATAACAGTTTGATTAATAATACTTTATATATAATAAAATAAATGCCATTACTTCGGTCTTTGGATTTTGGTTTTCAAACCTAAGTGATATATAAAAAATTATTAACAATAACTAATATTAAATTTCGTTGGAATTACATTATTTTACTATCTTTGCACAAATTATTATATATGGAAATCACCGTAGAACAGATAGCAAAATTGATAGATGGGGAAATCGAAGGCAATCCTCAAACTATAATAAAAGATGTAGCAAAAATAGAAGCAGGCACAGAAGGTACATTATCATTCTTAGCAAATCCCAAATACTCAGAATTCCTATATACCTGTAAATCATCAGCAATAATCTTAAATAAAGATTTTAAATTAAAGCAAAAAGTAACCCCAACATTAATAAAAGTAGACGACGCATACGGAGCTTTTGCAAAACTATTAGAACTCTACAACTCTTTAAAACCCGATAAAACGGGAATATCCCCCAAAGCAGTAATCGACGAAACAGCCCAAATTGGCGAAAACGTATATATAGCGGCAAACGCATACATTGGCAAAAATGCCCAAATCGGCGACAATGCCAAAATATACCCCAATGTCTATATTGACGATAAAGTAGTGATAGGCAAAAACACAACAATACACGCCAACTCATCAATATATCATCATTGTCAGATAGGCGATAACTGCACAATCCACTCAGGCACAGTCATTGGTGCAGACGGATTTGGATTTGCCCCGCAAGAAGACGGACAGTACAAAAAAATCCCACAGATAGGAAAAGTGATTTTGGAAGACGACGTGGAAATAGGAGCAAACACCACAATCGACCGTGCCACCATGGGAGCTACCTTTATAAATAAAGGTGTGAAAATCGACAACCTCGTGCAAATTGCCCACAACGTAGAAATAGGCAAACACACCGTAATAGCCGCCCAATCGGGAATAGCCGGCTCAACCAAAATCGGCGAATACTGCATGATAGGCGGACAAGTAGGAATTTCAGGTCATCTCACAATAGCCGATAAAGTGAAAATAGCCGCCCAAACAGGAATCCTAAAAAGTGTAAAACAAGAAGGGCAAACAATAATGGGAAGCCCGTCAATGGATATTAGGCAATTTTTCAAATCGCACTCAGTATTTACGCGATTGCCGGAAATAGAAAAACAAATTAGAAACTACGAAAAAAAGTAATAAATGTCTGAAAAACAAACAACGCTAAAAGATAAATTTCAAATACAAGGTCAAGGACTACATACCAACGCCTACGTTACGGCAACCGTGCTACCCGCACCGGAAAACACCGGATATGTTTTTCAAAGAATTGACGTAGAAGGAAAACCCAAAATACCCGCATTAGCCGAGTATGTTACCGAAACAATGCGAAGCACCGTTATTGCAAAAGACAATGTCTCAATCTCAACGATAGAACATTTATTATCAGCACTATACGGAATGGGAGTAGACAATGCCCTTATAGAAATCGACGGTCCCGAAGTTCCAATATTAAACGGAAGTGCAGGCGTGTATGTAAAAAAAATCAAAGAAGTAGGCATCGTTGAGCAAAACGCCAAACGAAAATACTTCGAGATAGACAAAACCATAAGCTACACCAACAAAGAAAAAGGAATTGACATAAAAGCATATCCCGACGACAACACAACCTACACCGTAATGATAGATTACAACTCAAAAGTCTTGGGAAATCAATATGCCGAAATCAGCGACTGGTCGAATTACGAAAAAGACATTTCAAACTGCAAAACATTCGTATTTCTAAGCGAGTTGGAAGTGCTTCTAAGTCATAACCTTATAAAAGGTGGCGACTTGGAAAACGCATTAGTCATTATAGAAAAAGAAACAACACAAGAGCGATTAGACCAACTATCGGAAATATTCAACAAACCGCAAAAAAAATACACGGGCCCCGGAATCTTAAACGAGCAAGATTTAACATTCCCCAACGAACCCGCTCGACACAAATTATTAGACTTAATCGGCGACTTTGCTTTGGCAGGCGTAAGATTGAAAGGACGATTTACCGCAAAACGCCCCGGACATCATGCCAACAAAGAATTTATATTGAAAGTTCGCTCGGAAATTAAGAAACAAAACAGAAGCATAAAAGCTCCAAGAGTAAATCTAACAGAAACACCTACTCATGACATTATGAGTATCAGGAATATACTTCCTCATCGACCTCCGTTTTTGTTGGTAGACAAAATAATGAAAATCACAGACACTGAAATAATAGGTGTTAAAAATGTAACAATGAACGAGCCGTTTTTCCAAGGACATTTCCCCACAGAACCGGTAATGCCCGCCGTGCTTATCATAGAAGCCATGGCACAAACAGGAGGAATACTCGCATTAAATACAGTAGAAGATCCGGAAAATTATTCGACTTACTTCCTTAAAATCGACGACGCAAAATTTAAGCAAAAAGTTATACCCGGCGACACCTTAGTATTTCATCTGAAACTCGTAAACGAAATCAGACGAGGTATCGTAAATATGAAAGCAAACGCTTTTGTAGGTAAAAAATTAGTAGCTCAAGGACTTTTAATGGCACAAATAGTAAAAAATAAATAACATGATACATAAATTTGCAAATGTTCACCCCGAAGCACAAATAGGAAAAAATGTTACAATAGAGGCATTCGCAACAGTTGATAAAGATGTTGTAATAGGCGATGATTCTCGAATTGACAGCAATGCCGTAATTCGCTCAGGGGCAAGAATAGGAAAAAACGTACATATATTCTCGGGTGCTGTAATAGCCGAAATACCGCAAGACCTGAAATTTAGAGGCGAAATTACAACTGCCGAAATCGGCGACAATACAGTTGTAAGAGAATTTGCAACAGTAAACCGAGGCACACAAGCAAAAGGAAAAACCGTAGTAGGCAAAAATTGCCTGCTTATGGCATACACACATGTGGCACATGATTGTATTTTGGGCAACAATGTAATAATGGTAAACGCATCGCAAATAGCCGGCGAAGTAGAATTAGGCGACTATGTGATATTAGGCGGTTCAACTTTAATTCATCAGTTTTGTAAAGTAGGCAAACATGCTATGGCTCAGGGAGGTACAAGCCTCAGCAAAGATGTTCCTCCATACGTTATAGTAGGACGAAGACCTGCAAGATACTCAGGCATAAACTCAATAGGTCTTAGAAGAAGAGGCTTCTCCGATGAACAAGTTGAGACCATAAACAGTATATACCGCATCATTTTTACAAAAGGATTGAACTACTCAACAGCAATAGAAGAAGTGAAAAATACAATCCCACAATGTCCGGAAAGAGAAGAAGTTGTAACATTCTTTGAACATTCCGACAGAGGTATTATCTCAGGAAAACGCAATTCGTAATCTTAAATGGTTTTTTCATGACAATAGAAGACTGAGTGTAACTTGGTCTTTCTTTTTTTATCCATCTTGAATTAATTTTTAACCCTTTAAAATAAACAGTATGAAAACAAAATCCATTATTTTAAAACTATCGCTCATAATTGTTGCGACGATTAGTCAGCTTTCCTATGCCAACGCACAGGCAGGCGACACAATTATTGTACAAACATTCCAATTTGAAGGCTATCCCGTGTTGCCGGGTTGGAACTCGCCTCGCGAAGGCTTTTTTGATTTCTCAGCAATCGAAGGCAAAACATTCAACAAAGTGCTGATGTATTACACTTTGAAATGCGACCCAAAAAATAATCCCAAATGTGGCGAATGGGATTATTTATCCTACACCAAAGTTATGGAACACACGGGCAAAGGCAAAATGTCAAATTTCAACATAGGCGGTAAAAGCGGATATACCCCTGATTCACTGCAATATATGACCAGCACTTCATGGGATTATGAAAGCCGAATTGAGAAAACTCCAAACTACGAAAATGAAGATAATCTTCAAACATTTGCAGTTGGTACAGGCACTGAAATTATCAATAATGTGTTTGGCTCAACATCATCGGATGCCAGAAATATGATGCTTGTTACTAAGCAAGAATTAGAGGCGGCAGGGCTTACACAAGGCAATATCACAGGTTTGCAATTTGACTTTGAAACAGCAAACGGCGAGACTTTAAAAAATCTTAATATCAGAATGAAACAAACTGATGCAGAGGAACTTACAGCTAATGTTGATGTGTCGGGTTTCTCAACAGTATATGCCAAAGATACCAAAATAGAGCAACAAGGTTGGACTTCTTTTAACTTTTCAAAAGTGTTTAATTGGGACGGAAATTCAAATATCATAATTGATATATTCTATTCCAATGAAAGTGAAAATAACACATATGCCGTAAAAGGTCAAGCATATGACAAAAATGTTATGACTTCCTCATCAGAAAATGACTACTTTTTCAACTTCAACGGGCCCGATGTAATTCCGTTGTCGAAAAGCAAAATAAAAGACATTCAAGATGAAATAACAATATCGCTTTGGCAATATGGCGACAGCAAAATCCAACCTCAAAACGACTATCTATTTGAGGCTCAGACTAAAAACGCCAAACGAAGCCTAAACGTGCATCTTCCTTGGGACGATGAAAAAGTATATTGGGACGCAGGTGGCGACGATGAAGGTTATGACAGAATAGAAATGAAAATCTCTGCCAAAGATTATGAAGGTCAATGGAATCACTGGGCGTTTGTAAAAAATGCCACCCAAGGAATTATGAGAATATATCTCAATGGAGAATTATTGAAAATAGGAACAAAGAAAAGACGCAAAATTGAAATAGACTCAATGATAATCGGACGCACCTTAACAAGCATGAACCCTGGTTTTTACGACGGTGCAATAGACGAGTTTAGAATTTGGGATAAGGAGTTAGACCAAGCTACCATTAAAGAGTATATGTATAAGGAAGTTACGCCATCGCATCCGAATTATGCAAACCTAAAAGCGTATTACAAATTTGACGAAAAAAGCGGATACACAACTCATGACGAAATCTCAAACTTCGACAGTAATTTATTGGGCATTCCGCAACGAAAATCATATCGAGGCAAAAGATTTAAAAACTTCACGGCTGAGGCAAAACGCCCCAACATAAAATTTAATCGCAATTCTGCCAACTTTAACATAACTAAAAAATTGGTTGTTGATTCTTTCCCGAAAGGGCAAATTATGATTGAAAAATATGTGCAAAACAGTCCCGAAGAAAAGCCCGTTTTGGACGAAACTATATACGGATACCCCACATATTACAAATATACATACAACGAGGAAGGCAAAGTAACTGACTCAACCTTAGTACCTTTCGAGCAAATGTTAAAGAAAGAAATATTTACTTTCAACACCAATGACCCGCAGGAAGAAATCTTAGAACCTTGGGAAATCGGACGATTTATTACCCCTTATGGTTTTGGTCTTGATTTGGGCGACGGTTGGACTTGGGTATATGATGTTACCGATTTTCAACACTTGCTGAAAGGCGACAAAGTGCATATTAGAGCAGGCAACTTTTCGGAACTTCTCGACCTTAAATTTGCTTTCATCGAGGGAACACCTCCACGTAATCTTGTGGATATTAAGAAGGTGTATTCCGGTGATTATAAGTTAGATACATTCGATGAGATTGTAGTGCCGAAGAAAATGCCATTGAACTCGGCTGCTGAAATGTACTCGGTGAAAACTACTGTAACAGGACATGGGTTTGGGCAAGGAAATAACTGTGGCGAATTTTGCCCTAACATCCACTCGCTGGAAGTGAACTCTACAAAGGTGAAAAGTTGGGATATACTTATAGAGTGTGCCGACAATCCGCTGTATCCGCAGGGTGGTTCGTGGTTTTACGAACGTGCCGGATGGTGTCCGGGAATGCCTGCCGTAACTCAAAATATTGATATTACGTCATTTGTATATCCTTCTGATAATGAGGTGGAAATCGACTACAACATCCAGCATGACCCTGACGGAAACTATGTTACCGAAATATTCTTGGTGGAATATGGAGCTTACAATTTCGCAAATAATGCCTCTTTGGAGGACATAATATCGCCGAGCAACGACAATCTAAATAAAAGGTTCAACCCATTATGCGGTAAGCCTAAGATAAAAATCAAAAATACAGGTTCAGAGCCTTTGACATCGTTGCATATTGATTACGGTATTTACAATCAAGAAAATAAATCGTTTGATTGGACGGGCAACTTGAACTTCAATGAAGAGGTGGTGGTTGAATTGCCTACCTTGGGGTATACCAATTATTTGAATAACTCGAATAAGTTTTATGCCGAAATTTCTAAGCCAAACGGAAAAGCCGACGAGTACGAACATGACAATTTTAAATCGGTAGATTTTAAAGTTTTGCCTTCGTATCCCGGTAAAATTACTTTTAAAATTTTCACCAACGGCAGAGCTTATGAAAATAAATACGAGATTTTGGATAATGACGGTAACAAAGTGTTTGAGAACGACTTACCAAAATCCAACACATGGTATTCTGATACTTTGAACTTCCAAAAAGGTTGCTACGATTTCGTGATATACGACACCGCCGGCGATGGTATGAACAATTGGCCGAGCAACAGTGGCAACGGTATTCTCAATATATACAACCCCACAACAGGCAAAAAAATCAAAACTCTTGAACGCTGGTTTGGCAAATCGTTGCATCACAGTTTTGCGATTGAGCAAAGCTCCGCTGTGGGTTCAATCGAGAGCAATGGCGATTTCAAAGTTTGGCCAAATCCCTCGACCGACGGCAAATTGTATTTCAGAGTGGATAATTTTAAAGCCCAAGATTTTACCGTGGATGTTTACAACATAACCGGCAAAGTTGTTTTGTCGCAAGATTACAAAATGGCTAACAAAAGTGCCTATACCTTAAATACATCTAACTTGCCAAAAGGAATGTACATTGTTACCATCAAGGCTGCTGAGCAGATGTATCATCAAAAAATAATAGTTCAGTAAAGCAGTTTAGTAGGCATTATGCTTATTATCAAAAAGTTAGACCTCGATGATTTTTAAATCTACGAGGTCTTTTCTTTTACGACTTGTGTCGAAATTATAATAAAATTAGATCAACCATTATCTCCATGATGTTTTTTTGGTTTCAACGGGATTGATGCAAATCACCGGAATTTGCGATGAGTTATATATAATTTGCTCGTCCCATGAACTGAAAAAGAAGGTCTTTTCTTTGTTTACCAGCGTCATAATAAGCTCGGCATTGCTATCTTCGGCATATTCAATAACTTGCTTGGCAAAATTGCCCGCCGAACTCAGTCCGTCGTTATCAACATAGTCAATATCGTACTCGTTGAGCAACAATTTAATTTGCTTTTTGATAGATGTAATTCTGTTTTTGTAGAATTTTTCCGATTCAAATTTAGGGAACAAATGTATTGTTGAATTAAAAGTTTGAGCAATTTGGATAGCCCAGTTAAGTTTTTGCCTGTCTTGCGTTTGCGATGTGATAGGGAAAACTATATTTTTGTATCCGTTTTGGAAAGCTCTTTTTTGCACTATGATTGTCGGAATGCCGGTTGTGGTAATGATTTTTAGAACATAACTGCCTGTTATTTTTTGGAAACCAACCTTGCCGTGTGTGCCTAACATTATGAGTTTGGGAGATAGTTTCTCGGCAATTTCTTCAATTTTCTCAAATAAGTTGCCTGTTTTTATAAGGTATTCTACCGGAGTGTCATATTTTGTGCTGTGTTTTTGGCATAAATTTTCCAGTTTTCTTGCGATGGTTTCGCGTGTCAGGTCTTCGGTTTTCAGGTATTTATTGGTGTCTTTGTTTATTACATGAAATATAAATACACGATAGTTTAGACTTTTTGCAAGCTGTATGCCGTGTTCTATTGCATTTTCACAAACCTCAGAGAAGTCGGTCGGAATCAGAATAATGTCGTTGTTTTTTATCATCGTGGTAATATTTATGGTTGTGGGTGCAATTTTATTGCTGAATTTTTTGCTCTAATTAATATACTTTTCTTGCGGCTCTTGGGAATGGTATCACGTCTTTGATGTTTTTCATTCCTGTGAGGTACATTAGCATTCTTTCGAAGCCTATGCCAAAGCCCGAGTGAGGAGCGCTACCCCATTTTCTTGTTTCCAGATACCATTGATACAGAGATAGTTCCATGCCTTTTTGCTCTAATCTTTTTTCTAACATGTCGTATCTTTCTTCACGTTGGCTGCCTGTGAGAATCTCGCCGATGCCGGGTACTAAAAGGTCTAAGCAAGCCACGGTTTTTTGGTCGTCATTCAGTCGCATGTAGAATGATTTGAAGTTTTCGGGATAGTCGGTAACAAATATCGGTGCTTTGAAATGTTTTTCAGCCAAGTATTTTTCGTGTTCTGTGAATAGGTCTTCGCCCCAAACTGCTTCATTTTCAAAGTCTTCGCCACATTCGTTGAGTATTTTGATAGCTTCGGTATAGCTTATTTTTGTGAATTTTTTGTTTAGCAAACTGTCGTATCTTTGGAATAGGTCTTTTTCAATGAATTTGCTGAAAAATTCTAATTCGGGTTTGCAACGTTCTTTTATTTTTAAGGTTATGTCTTTCACGAAGTCTTCGATAAGAATCATTAGGTCTTCTTGGTCGTAGAAAGCCATTTCGGGTTCAATCATCCAAAATTCCGATGCGTGTCTGGGTGTGTCAGACGGGTCGGCACGGAAGGTAGGTCCAAAGGTGTATACTTCGCCGTGTGATAGTGCGAATGGTTCGGCTTCTAACTGTCCGCTTACTGTGAGGTATATCGGTTTTTTGAATAAGTCTTCTTCGTAGTTTACTTGTTTGTCTACAATAGGTAAGTTATTGAGGTCTAATGTAGTAACTTTGAATGTTTCGCCTGCACCTTCGCAATCGTTTACGGTGAAGATGGGCGAGTGTATGTATAAAAATCCTTTTGCTTGGAAGTATTCGTGAATTGCTCTTGCGAGTTCGTTTCGCACTCTAAATACGGCAAAAAATGTGTTTGTTTTGCTTCTTAGATGAGGCACGCTTCTGAGGTATTCAAAAGTGTGACGTTTCTTTTGCAGTGGATATGCCTCGTCGATATTGCCTACTATTTTGATTGTTTCCACGTCAAGTTCCACGCTTTGTTCTTGCCCGGGCGATTTTTTGATTTTGCCCGTTGCGTTGATACAAGCACCTGTGAGGTATCCTGTTTTGTCGAATGCAAGTTTATCGTTGTCGATTACCAACTGCAACGATTCAAAGCATGAGCCGTCATTTACTTGAATGAAACTTACTTTTTTGCTAAATCTCGATGTTTTTATCCAGCCCCAAATGTTTACGGTTTTGTTTATATGGGCTTCTTGTATTGCTTCTGATATTTTTATTCTTTCTTTGTTAATCATAACTTTTTGTTGTGATAATTTTCGTAATGTCTATTTATGTTACAAAATTAATTAAATTATATGTTAAACCAAAAATATAGTATGTATGTTGCTATGTTAGTTTTGGTTTTTTTTATGTTGTTGAATTATCATTTTGGTTGTAATTAGGAGTAGGATTGTGCATAGCACCCCTATTATGCTCCACAGATATTTTACCGGAATGTTCCAAATTTTGGAGGTAAATAATTTGGGTCGTTGGTTGTTGATTTTGGTTATGTTGGTAGGGGTTAGGATAGTGATGTCTTTGGGGATTTTGTGTTTAAAATGTTCGATGTCGTAGATTGGGAATTTTGCTTTCGGATTTCCAAATTTTAGATAATATTTTTGATTTGCTTTTAGGTATGTTGTGAGGTATGTTTTTTGTTGCCATGCCATTACTTTTTTTATCCTTAGGGCTTGACTGTTTTTGTTGTCGATTTTGATTTTAAGGTTTTTAATTTTGAAGTGTGATAGCTTTATAATATTCTCTGTTTCAGAGTTTAATGTGATGTTTTTGTTTAGTTCATCGTAGTATAATTTGCCTTCTCGCTCGGTGCGTTTTCCGGGTTTCGACAGCACCGCATTTCTAAAAAAAAGCTCGGGCCCTTTGATGTCAAACAGAAGCCTGTCTACATATTGAGCCTCCGGGAATGAGATATTTACATAGGTTCTGTTTAGGGTATCTTTGTGGGTGATTTTCGGGGCGGGCAGTTCTATGTAATTCTGTTTTGTTTCCGGCTGTTTTATGGTGTAGGCTTTGTGTACCTTCACTTTTTGATTGTTGTAATCATAGAATGTAATTTCATAAAATTTAAAATTGCTTGCCGGCAGATTGTTTATTATGAGTTCTGTTTGCGTTGTGTCGGAATATTCTATTTGGGCAGGGAAATTATCTTTTATTATATATTTTTTGTTGGGAGTATTGTTGTAGGCGGCTATCTTTATCCACTTCCTAAAAACATTATTGTCAATTATAAAAACAAAGTTATCAATATCAAGTTCTGCCTTGTTTTCGATGGTAATTTTGGTGTAAGATTTTATTAATTTATGCCTCTTGCTACTTATTTTAAGAGGTATAATGCTGTCGTTATTATTATGAATTTCATTGGCTTGATACAGAAAAGGCACTTCCTGATTTTCACTGTTAAATATCCTAATATCAGGGGAATGGCGTTGTAATTTTGCATTGATATTTGGAGGCAAAAATATCTTATAAAAGCCCGTTGCTTCTATTGGCGGTAGTTCGGCTTGCCATGTGTAGTTTTGAGATTCGGCATTAATTGCACTAAATATAATTAGTGAGAATATTATGTGTTTTATGATTTTCATGATAACTAAATCTCCTAATGCAAAAATTTCTTTTGATTAAATTGATAAATAAAAGTTATTATAATAAGCACAGTACCCACCACTATCATAGCCAAAGTGCGTTCCTGTATATTCATTTTTATCATATCATGGAAGAACAATTTTATGAGTATGCTTATGACCGAAAAAATTGCAATTCGTCTGAGCGGTCGGATGTTGAAAATAGTGCCGATGGTGGTAAGTAGCAATGCCAAACTCGACCAAAGCAAGGTGTATGGCAACAGATGCACTTTGGTAAGAAGCTCGGCGGTCATAGCCCCTTGGTTGCTGTATTTGATAATCCAATAATGGTCTAAGCTGAACGACAGCGATATAAAAACAAATATCGAAAGCAACCAGATAGTTAATTTATATAAATACTTGCCTTGCGGTAGTAATTTTTTGGAGTTGATATGAGCGATGAGCAACATCAGCAACAATATGAAGTCTATAAAAAAGGTCATCATAAATTGCCCTTGACTTATGTCGTTACCTGCTATTAATGAGGCTCTTGCACGCACGGTTACAAAATAGAAAGTAATGAGATATACCGCAAGCATTAGCAATGATAATTGTATCGACAGCTTTTTTATGAATTTGGGTTTTAAGAAAAGCGATGCCAAAACGGGCAAAAATACAAACCCGAAATTAAATAAAATTTCTATTATTTTTTGCGAATATATCGATGTGATTCGAGTTGTGATTTGATATTTCAACTCAACATACATGCTTGCATATAGCAATATTCCTGCCGACAAACCCGCATACACCTTATAATATTTCACTTTCATTGGCTTGAATAAAAATTTGCCTTGTTCGTTTTTCATCAGGTATATGCTTATGGCGAGCGATGCCGAAGTTGCCAATCCGGATATAAAATCGCTGTTCATCAAAATTGGTTTTATGGCTGACAAAGGCGTTAAATCCAAATAAATTTTCACCAAAGCCATGAGCGTATTCACGGTAAAGGCAAGGCTTATGAGGAATGCCCCCAGCTTCATCAGCACCACATTTATTTTTTGTGAAATCCATAATAAAAGTATCAACTGCAATGCCCAAACCATGCTTATCGACCGCCCGATTAATGCCACCGGCGGTATCAATGACATGAATACAACTATTAATCCCATGGCGAGCCATTTGAGGTTTTTGTTGTAGTTCACATATTTCAGCAGGATTATCAAAAACACCAAATTCACAATGGCAGGCACTGCCGTGAAAACACCGCGATACTCCGGATTTAAGATGTTGAGCATATACATACCTGCAGTGTAAAACAGCATGTTAAGTGTTATAATTACCGACAGCTCAAATGCTTTGAACAGCTTTTTTTTTAGGATATTGCTTATTGAATTTATTGGGATTAGGATGATATAGAAAATCATAAGGTATAGAAATCCCACGTCAAAATTTTGATAATCTTGAACGCCGGAGCTTTTCACGAGCCATATCAAAAAGTATAATCCGCTGAATGTAAAGGCAGTGAGATTTAGAAAAAGGTTCTTTCTGAAACTAATTTGCACCAGCAAACCTATATCCAAAATAATTAGATATTTGAACAGTAGGAAGCTGTCGTAAAGTTGCCATCCTACCAAAAACGGACTTGTGTAAGCCGCCAAAAATGAGAGGGTTACAAGTAAATATCGTTTGTAAATTAGTGATAGCGTTACGGCAAAAATCGTTATTATAATTATTATAAAAAAGATTACTTCCGTGCTAAATAGCCGGTAATTATAATACGCCGTTATGAAACTAAAATACATTATGCTGAATGATGCTCCTAAAATTACCGAGCTGAATGCCTGATGTTTTTTGAACATCAGGTGCGATAATATTATGAGCAAGATGCTCCCAAGCAGGGCTATTGTCATGCGAGCGGTAAAGTTGAGCAGGCTGTCGAATATCGAGAAACGCACAAAAAACGAAATTCCCAACACAAATAATATGCTTCCGATAACTGTTATGATGTTGCCTTTCAGCAGATACTCGTACACATATTTTTGCAGGTTGAAATTTTCGTATACCGCCTTTGCCTTGACGATAAGCCTAAATAATTTCCATTTTATTTTTTGCGTGAGCGACCTGCCCATGTCGGCATTTTCGTCTTTGCCTGACAGGACATTTATTTTTTTTAGTAATAATCCAATTCGTCGGTTTGTATGGTTAAGATAAATTACCAGCATGAAGAAAGCGAAAGCAGTGGCATATATTCCATAAAATAGATATTGCAACAGTGATTCCATTAAGTTTTGGTTTTATCTTATTAATTTATTTTAGGCTTAGATGTTTTTATTATTCCACCGGTTGTATTGCTTAGGTTTAAAACTTAAAGTCCAAAGACAGAAGTAGATACAATATATTATTAGGTCTAACATCCAGCTATTCTAAAACTTCTAACCTCTGTCTCTCGACTTCCGTCTCCTTCTATTCCTCAGGCTGGGTTTCCGTCTCTTGGTTTTCTATTGCGTTGATGTCTTCGCCGTTGTAGTAAGCACGTAGTTTTGCCTCTATTTCGTTGGCAAGTTCGATGTTATCTTCCAGCAACTCTTTTACATTGTCGCGTCCTTGTGCCAATTTGGTGTCGTTGTAGCTGTACCACGAACCGCTTTTGTTTATGATGCCTGTTTCAGCACCCAAGTCGGTAAGTTCGCCGGTTTTAGAAATTCCTTTGCCGTATATTATGTCAAATTCTGCTTTTTTGAAAGGTGGAGCAACCTTGTTTTTCATTATTTTCACACGAGTTTTGTTACCCGTAATGTCGGTGCCGTCTTTGATTTGCCCGATACGTCGCACGTCTATTCTTACCGATGAGTAGAATTTTAGGGCATTACCGCCTGTTGTAGTTTCGGGATTTCCAAATATTACGCCAATTTTTTCACGCAACTGATTTATGAAAATCATGCAAGTTTTGGTTTTGCCGATATTGGAGGTTAATTTCCTTAGAGCTTGCGACATTAGTCTTGCTTGCAATCCCATTTTTGAGTCGCCCATTTCGCCTTCGATTTCAGCTTTTGGGGTAAGGGCGGCAACCGAGTCTACCACTATAATATCAACTGCACCTGAGCGTACTAAATGGTCGGTAATTTCCAGAGCCTGCTCGCCGTTGTCGGGTTGCGACACCAATAATTTTTCAATATCTATGCCCAATGCCTCAGCATAAGTGCTGTCGAAAGCATGTTCGGCATCGATGAAAGCTGCTATGCCGTCTTGCTTTTGAGTTTCGGCAATAGCGTGTAGTGCGAGCGTTGTTTTACCTGATGATTCCGGACCAAATATCTCAACAATTCGTCCTCTGGGATATCCACCCACGCCCAGTGCGAGGTCTACTCCCAATGAGCCTGATGATATTACGGGGATGTCTATCACTGCGTTTTTGTCCATACGCATAATTGTACCTTTGCCGTATTCTTTATCTATTTTGTCGAGTGTAGCTTGCAGGGCTTTTAGTTTTGCACTTTTTTCATCAGTTTTTGCCATGTGTTTGTTTAGTTTTGTGTGTTAAAGTTGATATTTAGTGTATTACAAAGGTATATAATCCTTTGTTGTTTTACAAATATAAAATTGAGGGGTTTATAAAAAGAGACTGTTATTTTTTGCAACAACAGCCTCTTGTTTTTGTGTTGTTTTAGTCTATAGTTCTACAAAAGGAGGTCTTACAACTTTTGCTTTTATGTTTTTATTTCTCACTTTTATGTAAATTTCGGTGTTTTGTTTGTGCATGCCGTTGTTTACATATCCCATTCCTATACCTTTTTTTATCATTGGCGACATAGTACCGCTGGTTACGTGTCCTATTTTGTTAGAGTTCTCATCAACAATATCATAGCCTTTTCTTGGTATACCTTTTTCTTCCATTACAAAACCGCATAATCTTTGAGCGGGTGATTCGGCTTTTAGTTTTTCCATTTTTTCACGGTCGATGAATTGGTTGTTTTCTGTGAATTTTGTAATCCAACCTAAACCAGCCGCAATGGGCGATGTTGTATCGTCGATGTCGTTGCCGTATAGCACGTATCCTGCTTCGAGTCTGAGGGTGTCTCTTGATGCAAGTCCTGCGGGCATTATGTTAAATTCTTTGCCTGCTTCAAAAATGGCGTTCCAAAGTTTGTCGGCATCGTTGTTGTAGATGTATAATTCAAAACCGCCTGAACCTGTGTAACCTGTGGCTGATATTATTACTTCTTTTATACCTGCCATTTCGCCTATTTCAAAGGTGTAGTATTTGATTTTTTCAAGGTCTACATCAGTAAGTTTTTGAAGTACTTTGGTTGCCATAGGTCCTTGTATTGCAAGCTGTGATATTTGGTCAGAGCTGTTTTCAACTTCCGCACCTATCTCTTTGTTTTGCTCAATAACCCAGTCTAAATCTTTTTGGATGTTGGCGGCATTCACTACAAGCATGTATTTTTTTTCTTCGTAGTGATACACTAATAGGTCATCAACAATTCCGCCTTTACCGTTTGGCATACAGCTGTATTGTATTTTGCCGGGCGATAATTTTGCAACGTCATTGGTTGTGATTTTTTGTACTAAGTCAAAGGCTTTGTCGCCTTTTATCCAAAATTCGCCCATGTGCGATACGTCGAATACGCCCACGTTTTCTCTCACGTTGATGTGTTCTTTGTTTACGCCTGAGTATTCTAATGGCATTTCGTATCCGGCAAATTCTACCATTCTGCCGCCTAATTCTTTATGAAATTTGTTGAAAGCTGTTGTTTTCATATTTTATTTATTACGTTAATTTTTGTGTTTGCAAATTTATATTTATTTAATGAGTTTGCAATATAGTTTTTGTTATGTTACTGCTTTTTTGAAAAAAAAGACTGCATCTCTAAGAAAAGAGAACAGTCTTTTAAAAGTTGATTATGATGTTTTTAGTTTGGTTTCTGTTTTGTTAATTTTCCCACAACCATATTTCAATTTTTTTGTGATTGGTATGAAAATCATCATAGTATTTGGATGCTTCTAAATAATTTTTGAATTTTTTGCCTATACACAGTCGGTATGAATCGCCTGCTTGTATGATGATTGTCTCTATTCCTTGTTGTTGAAGAACTTGTTTTTGCTCTTCGGCCTTTTCGGGGCTTTGCAAACTACCTACCACGAGGTATGAGTAACCTTTTTCGCCTTGTTGGATATTCGAGTATGGATTATTTTGTTGGTCGCTGTTGTCGGTGGTATTTCCCGTATCGGTTGATTCCGGTACTTTGGGATTAGTATCCTCATTATCAACAGGAGTTACGTCATTTGCAGGGTCGTTAGTTTTATCGTTGAGGTCAGATTTGTTGTCATTGTTTTTGTATGTCGAGTCGTCATCTTTGTTTGATGCGTTATCGTCTTGTGCTACCTCAGCGTTTTTGTTAAACATATTTGTAATGTACGCCTTGCCTTGACTTAGCCATTGCGGACGCAACCAGAAAATCAGCAACCATACTAAGAATAAGAAAAGTATTATAGAGCCTATTATGAAAAGCCATCTGAATCGTCTTTTCTTTTTCTTTGGTTCGGGATTTTCTTCCGGGATGTTGGTAGTATCCACATCTTCGGGCAAATCAATATTTGTCATTCCGTAAGAATCTGTCAGCAGGGTTTCGCTTTGATTGTGAGTGAATATTATATTGCCGTTGCTGTCTTTTTCAAAAGTACCCAACTCAACAAAATGCACTTTCTTGCCTGCATTGAGTTTTGATTTTACTGTTTTAACGTATTCTATTATTTGTTTGTCAGCCTCTTCGCTACTTATTTTTTCTTGTTGCATCATATAATCGCGAAGCAATCCTCCGTCTTCCGTTATTGATGGGTCAAAAACAATATCTTTGCCCGGAGGGGTCATTGTTTTTTGTTCCTCATTAATGGTGGCGGGGCGATATTTTGCGTTAAATGCTCCGAATTGCGAAAGTATTACTCTGTCGTGAGTAAATAATAAATCTTGTATGTATTGACTAATTTCCACTATGCTATATTTTTTGTAAAACAAAGGTAAATATTTTTTTTGAATATTCAACAACTTGATTATTTATTAATGAAAAAATTATAAAATTTATAAATTTGTGGTCTTATTGATTATTGACAATTATTTATAATGTAGATGACACCTTATATATTAAGTCTGAAATATTCCAACTTTACTTTTGAAGCCGGTTGCGACGAAGCCGGCAGAGGTTCGCCTGCCGGAGCAGTGTTTGCCGCTGCCGTGATATTAGACCCTGATAATGAAATAAAGGGCTTGAATGATTCTAAAAAAATATCGGCAAAAAAACGCAATTTGCTGAGAGAGGAAATCGAACAAAAGGCATTGGCATGGGCGGTGGCTCGGGTAGAGGAGGAGGAAATCGACAAGATTAATATTTTAAATGCCGCTATAAAGGCAATGCACTTGGCTTTAAATAAGCTGGTTATAGAACCTGAGTTTATTATAGTTGATGGAAATAAATTTAAAGAATATAAAAACATCAAGCACGAATGTATAATAAAAGGCGACAGCAAATTTCAAAATATAGCCGCCGCATCCATCTTGGCGAAGACTCATCGTGATGAATACATGTTGAAACTGCATGAGGAATTTCCGCAATATCATTGGGATGCAAACAAAGGTTATGCTACCAAAAAACATCGAGAAGCAGTGGAAAAATACGGTATCACGCCGCATCACAGAAAAAGTTTTCTGAAATTTTATAATCAGTTGAAAATAAACTTCTAAAAAACTCAATAAGCAAAAACTAAATGATACAGATAGAAAATACAATAATATCAGACGACCTAATAGAAGAACGATTTTGTTGCTACATCTCAGATTGCAAAGGCATCTGTTGCGTAGAGGGCGACAGCGGTGCTCCTGTTGAAGCAGAGGAGCTTGAACTTCTTGAAAAAGAATACAATGCTTATAAGCCTTATATGAACAAAAAAGGAATTAAAGAAGTTGAACGACAAGGCTTTGCCGTAAAAGACGACGACGGCGACCTCGTAACCCCTTTGGTAAACAATAAAGAATGTGCATATACCGTTTTCGATGAGAAAGGCGTGGCATCATGTGCGATAGAAAAAGCGTATCGCGACGGTGCTACCTCGTTTCAGAAGCCGATATCGTGCCATTTGTACCCCGTCAGATTGTCGGAAAACAAACTGAGCATTGCGATAAATTATCACAAATGGAGCATCTGCAAAGTGGCGAGGGTATACGGCGATTTGAACGATATTAGGCTGTATAAATTCTTGAAAGAACCGCTAATAAGAAAATTTGGGAAAGAGTGGTATGAAAAATTAGAATTTTATGCCCAAAATTATACCCCACATTATAGATAAAACAAAAAAAATATTAACTTTGAGCAAACAAAAAATACTTATAAATATGCCAGATATAAAAACTTACATCTCAGAACAAAAAGAAAGAATATTCGAAGAACTATTCGGATTATTAAGAATACCGTCAATAAGCTCAGAATCAGAGCATAAACCCGATATGTATAGAGCCGCTGAATATTGGAAAGAAATGCTACTCAAAGGCGGTTGCCAAAAAGCACAAGTAATGGAAACAAAAGGCAACCCCGTAACATATGGTGAATATATTATTGATGATTCATTGCCAACAGTATTGGTTTACGGACACATGGACGTAATGCCCGTTGACCCGATAGAACTTTGGAACTCAGAACCTTTTGAACCTGAAATCCGCGACAATATAATATACGGACGAGGTGCTGATGATGACAAAGGTCAATCATTTACAATAGCAAAAGCCTTTGAATACTTAGTGCAAAAAGGCGAAATGAAAGTAAATGTGAAATTCATCTTGGAAGGCGAAGAAGAAATAGGCTCGCCAAACTTGGGTGCATTCCTTGAAGAGCATAAGCAACTTCTAAAAGCCGACGTAATAATCGTTGCCGATACCAGCATGATGGGACGCGACGTACCCTCTATCACAACAGGATTACGTGGTTTAAGCTATATGGAAGTGGAAGTTACAGGGCCTAATCGCGACCTACATTCGGGATTATTCGGCGGTGCTGTGGCAAATCCTGCCAATGTGCTTGCTAAATTAATCGCCTCATTAACAGATGAAAACGGACACATCACAGTAAAAGGTTTCTACGATGACGTGATGGAAATAAGCCAAGAGGAAAGAGACAAAATGGCACAAGCTCCTTTCGATGAAGAAAAATACAAAAAATCGCTTGACATCAAAGAAGTATTAGGCGAAAAAGGATATTCTACATTGGAAAGAACAGGAATACGCCCGTCATTAGACGTAAACGGAATGTGGAGCGGATACACCGGCGAAGGTGCTAAAACCGTACTTCCCTCAAAAGCATTTGCAAAAATATCAATGCGATTAGTGCCAAATCAAGACAACGAAAAAATAAGCAAACTCTTTGAAGAGCATTTTAAAGCAATAGCTCCTGACTGCGTAAAAGTGAAAGTGAACGCATTGCACGGCGGACAAGGTTATGTATCGCCATTAGACCTGCCGGGTTATCGTGCTGCCGAAAAAGCCGTAAAAGATGCATTCGGAAAACTTCCCGTGCCGTTCAGAAGCGGAGGAAGTATTCCTATCATCTCGACTTTCGAGCAAATACTCGGAATTAAATCAATCTTACTCGGTTTTGGATTGGAAAGCAACGCAATACATTCGCCAAACGAGAACTTCCCGTTAGACATGTTCTTTAAAGGCATCGAAACAATGACATATTTCTTTAAATATTACGCCGAGGAAATGAAGTAAACTCAAAAAAACAAATCAATATTAGAGGTATAATACATTTATACCTCTACTTTTTTTACACACAAACTATATCAACGTAAGTTATATTTTTAGATTTATATTTTTAGTGTAATATATTTATAATCAGATGATTATTTGCATATTGTGTAGTCGCATATCGAACTTACATTAGCTCAATAAACCTTTATGAAAAGTAAAAAATTAACAAGATTTTTTAAAACAAAAAAACAAACACATGAAAAAAATAATAAGCACCATAACTTTGGTATTAATAACATATTTCGCATTTTCGCAATCTCAACGAGACAATGTAATCATGTACACCGGAAATGGGTCGATGATATTTATGAAAGCTCAAAACAAGAAAAAAACCGGCACAATCGGTTCGGTATACATGAATGAAAATTGGAATCCAGGAATAATACGACTGTACTCAGACGCAGAAGTGAAAAACTACCCCTTCAAAGTTGATTTAAGATCATCGGATATTGACCTGAAAACGCTTGACGGCATTAAAGTTTTGGAGCTTAAAGATATTAAAGGTTTTGAGTGGGTAAATCTCGGCAAAAGAGAGAGCTTTATTAACTGCAAAGAAATTCCGAATTGCACAATGAAAGGCTTTTTTAAAGTGATATATATCGGAAAAGTTTCGCTGGTAGAAAAGTATAGACTTAACATCATTCCGTCAAACTATAATATGGCGTTAGACGTTGGAAATCAAGACAATCTATACGATATTAAAAAGGACTATTACATCATAGAGGGCGACAAATTCACTAAAATAAAACCCAACAGATGGAGCTTGTTAAAAGCATTTGGCGACAAAGCCGAACAAGTGAAAAAATACGCCAGAAAAAATGGTTTGGGATACCGACATGCAAACGATTTGAAACACATCTTTGAGTATTACAATTCAATATAAAATGGGCAAATCAAAAACAATATATGTCTGTCAAAATTGTGGGGCGACATCGCCCAAGTGGCTGGGTAAATGCCAAGCATGCCACGAATGGAACACCCTGCAAGAAGAGGTCAGCGTAAAAACAAATCGGCAAAACACATTACTCCCGGAAGACAAAACCTCAAAAGCCGTTCCCATTAATGAGATAAAAGTTGAGGAAACCCAAAGAATCGACACCCAAAATAACGAGCTTAACAGAACCTTGGGAGGCGGTTTGGTAAAAGGCTCGGTGGTGCTGATAGGCGGCGAACCCGGCATCGGGAAATCGACCTTGGCTTTGCAAATGGCATTAGACCTTACCAAGCATAAAATCCTGTATGTCTCGGCAGAGGAAAGCCTGCAACACGTAAAAATAAGAGCCGACAGATTAGGCAGGCTAAATCCGCAATGCCTCATTTTGAGCGAAACCTCACTCGAAAAAATCTTCCTGCAAATAAAGCAACACAATCCCGAAATCATCATAATTGACTCTATACAAACGATATACACATCGACTGCCGATGCCATTCCGGGAAGCATCACACAAATAAGAGAATGCACACAGCACCTTGTTAAATACGCCAAAACATACGAAACGCCTATAATTCTAATCGGGCATATAAATAAGGCAGGGCATCTTGCAGGTCCCAAAGTCTTGGAGCATGTCGTCGATACCGTTTTGCAGTTTGAAGGCGACCAACATCACATATACCGAATTTTAAGAGCCAACAAAAACCGCTTCGGAGCTGTGGGCGAACCCGGTATTTTTGAAATGGCAAACAACGGACTTCGTGAAGTAAGCAACCCTTCGGAACTCTTGCTTTCCGACAAGCAAAATGAAACTGCCGGAGTCGCCGCCGCCGCAACAATCGAAGGGATAAGACCCTTGATGACAGAGGTGCAAGCATTAGTAAGCAACTCATCATTCAGCTCTCCGCAACGCAACGCAACAGGCTTCGACCGCAACCGATTAAACATGCTTCTTGCCGTAATCGAAAAAAGATTAGGATACAAAATCTCCGACAAAGACGTATTTCTAAACACCACGGGCGGGCTTAAAATCGAAGACCCCGCCGCCGACCTTGCCGTAATTTCAGCCCTAATATCCTCAGGTGTAGATATAAGCATCGACAGAAATATTTGCTTTGCCGGCGAAATAGGACTCTCGGGCGAAATACGTGCCGTGAGCCGAATTAACCAGCGAATAAACGAAGCTCAAAAGCTCGGATTTAATACAATATACGTCTCGCAACAAAACAAAAATATCTCAAAATCAATAAAAAACATAAATGTAATTCAGATACAGAAAATTGAGGAATTTGTTAAAAAAATGTTAAACAAAAAGTAATGGATTTATGTTTTTTTTAATACCTTTGTAGATGTTAAATTAATTTCAAATAAATAAAAATCTAAAATTATGAAGCAAAAATTTATTATTTTATCGGCTTTCCTTTTAGTCGCTTTTGGAGCAAACGCACAAAGGCTTGATATAAAGAGAGCTAAACAAGAAAAACAAACTTCGGTTGTTACAGAAACAACTGACCTTACCAGAGCTCCTAAGATAGTTTGGAAAAATAACTTGAAAACAGCCGAAGACCTTGAGGCGTTCACCATCGTTAATGGAGGCGATGATAAAACATTTAAGTTCAGTGCTAAATATACCCATGGAGAAGGTGGCGGTTCTGTCATAATTGAAGCCGATTTATCAGAAGCTCACGACGACTGGTTAATATTACCAAAAATGGCTGTACCCGTAGTAGGTATTCTTGAGTTTGAATTTTATGCAAAAAGTGCAATCGCAGCTGAATTTGGGCTTGAAACATTTGACCTTGCAATTGCAACTGTGGATGCAAGTGTCGAAGAAGCACCCGAACCTGCAGCTTTTAGTACTGTACTAATGAAAGACGTAAAACTCAGTGCTGATTGGAAAAGAATTGCATGCAATTTGAACGAATACAAAGGTAAAAACGTATTCCTTGCAATACATTCAACTACTTTGAATAAATGGAAACTTGTTTTGGATGACTTTGCTTTCCTTAAATTCAAAGCTAACGACTTAGCTCTTGACAACATAATAAAATCTAACTTAGTTAAAAAAGACGAACCCGTAAACATTAAAGCAGTAGTTAAAAACTTAGGTGCAACACAAGTTGATAGCGTAGAAGTAACCTTCGTTGTAAAAAATAAAACCAACGAGATAGTGCTTAACGAGAAAGTAAAGAAAAAAGACTTAGCTCTAACAAATGGAGCGACTGTTAAGGTAGCTACAACATTTACTCCGACAGCATTGGGAGATTATACTGTTGAAGCAACCGTAGTTAATGCTAATACAGGTGTTACAGAAGGTACAAACGAAATAAAAGACAATACCTTAGTAGCAGAATATCCTACAACAGTCATAGAGTCATTAGAAAACTTAGCAGTTGGATTTAATACTTACGCAGACGATGATGGTGCTTATCCTAAAGAAGATGTATATGTAGCCTTTGACCCCGAAACAGCATTCAAATTAGACGCTCCATCAAAAATATACACCCTAAGCCAAGTGATAGATTACGAAGTTATTTCGGGTGATGTAGTTAATGGAGTATACTACAACGTAGTATCAGAAAAAAATGCTGATAGATTAAGATTGGCAAAAGTAGGATTATACTCCGGAGAAATTGAAGAGGAGTTAGGCGACATAATGGACGCAGAGACAGGTACTAAGGCTATATTTGTAAGTGATGTGGCGTATAACTATAATAACAAAACAATGTATGCTATTGGCAGACTTGGAAACAAACTATATAAAATTGACTTAGAAACAGCCAAAGCAACACTCGTGAGAAAATACGAAGACGCAAGATTTAGAACATTAGCTTGTAACCTAAACGGCGAATTATTCACAATATCTGTAGACAATCACTACCTATACAAATTAAATGCAAAAGGCGATACATCAAGTGTAGGTAATGTAATGGTATCTGAGATTAAATACTCTCAATCAATGACATTTAACCATAAAACAGGTGTTTTATACTGGGCGCATTGTGCCGATTCAAATGCTCAAATGTTCAAAGTAAACACCTCCTCAGGTAAAGCAGAATCCTTAGGACTTTTAACAAATGCAATGGAAGTTTTAGCATTAACATACGACTTCGAGCAAATAGTTACAACAGTTACAATCAATGTTAAAGACGGTGACGATGGTGCAGTAGCAGGTGCTGAAGTAATCATAAACGGTGAAACACAAATCACAAACGATGAAGGTAAAGTCGTATTTGAATTAGGACAAAACAACACCTACAACTACGAAGTAAGAAAAGAAAACTTTGCCAACAAAACAGGAAACTTCACAGTAGCAGAAGAAGAAACCAAAGATGTAGACATCGTATTAGCAACAGGTAATGCAGAATACTATGTTAATTTCTTCGTAGTAGACAAAGATACCAAAAAAGGCGTAGCCGAAGCAACAGTAAAACTCGGCGAATTAGATGCCCTAAAAACCGACGCATCAGGATACGTAACCTTCAAACACCCCGTGAGCAATGATGTAACCTACACTATCCAAAAACAACACTATGTAGGAGCAGAAGAAAAAATTGCAATAGAAGCCAAAGACATGAGTATAACAGACACCTTGGAAATTGAAAAATATGACCTTAAAATTGTTGTAAGCGAAGGTTCTACAAAATTAGAGAAGGCAGTAGTAAAATTAATCAAAGAAAATGAAGTACTCAGCTCAGATACAACAGACGAAAACGGAGCAGTATCAATTAAAGAACTAAAACTCGCAGATTATTCATTCTCAATAAACTACCCGGGTTTAAGAACAGTCTTTAAAACAATAACGGTAGACAAAGACAAAGAAGAAGCAATAACATTAGAAAAAGCAACAGTAGCACCCGAAGGACTTGCAGTGAAAGTAAACTTTGACGAAAAAACAGTCGAACTTACTTGGGACTCAATCCCCGGATTTTTCGATGACTTTGAAAATTACGAACCATTTGCAATTAAGTTTTCTCCATGGACACTTCGCGATGAAGATAAAGCTACAACTTGGGGCGCACAAGATGCTAAATGGCCTAATATGAATGCAAAATTGGCAGGTATTATATTCAACCAAGACACAGTACCCACATTCCCCGCTGCTCACTCAGGCAAACAAGTAGTAGCATCATTTGGACCCGCAGAATCACCTTATAAATCAGACGATTGGATTATATCTCCAAAAATAAGAGTAGAAAAAGGCGACAGAATCAGCTTCTTTGCAGCACCAACACTAAGTGGCGATTTTTCATTAGAAGAATTTTCAGTTCATTTATCTATTCTTGGTACTAATGTTGAAGACTTTGTAGAACCAGTATCGAAAGACATACTAACTACTAATGGTACAGAATGGACAGAATATGAATTTACAATACCGGAAGCATTTTTGAATAGAGAAATTTATGTTGGAATACACGTAACAAGTAGAGATAAATTTGCTTTACGCATAGACGACTTCAAAGTAGGTAGCCCCCTCGGCGAAGGAGCAGAAATAACCAAAACCTACACCGTACAATTAGACGGCAAAGAAGAAGCCAAAAATCTTACCGAAGCCAAATACATGTTCACCGAATTAGAAGAAGGCAAAAAATACACCGCAGGTGTAAGTGCAGTATATGAATCCGGAGCAACAGAATTCTCAACAATAGAATTTGAAGTTAAAAAAGTATCAGCAGTTGAAAACACAATAGCCAACATCATATCAATCACACCAAACCCAACTTGCGACATAATGAAAATAAACGCAGAAGGTAAATACAACGTACAAGTTGTAGATATGTTAGGACGAGTTATAATCAACACAAACATGACTAACTCTCTCGATATAGACATGACAAGCCAAGAAGCAGGAATGTACTTCGTAGTAATGTCAAATAAAGACGGCGTTAGCAAGTTTAAAGTTATGAAAAAATAACAACTCACATAAAACTTTAATATTAGTGGCTTGGATTTTTTCAAGCCACTTTTTTTATCCCCTCCGTAGAGAGGCTGTTTGCTAAATTATAAATTTCCCTCCTTTGGAGGGGTGTCCGCAGGGCGGGGTGGTCAATTCCCCTCCTTTGGAGGGGTGCCCGCAGGGCGGGGTGGTATCTCCAGACCTCGTCTGCCTCTATGCTTTTTGGACAGCCTCTACAAAAACAATAAATTAAAATGTAGGCTCAATTAAATTATTTCTTAGGACAAATAATAAATTTGTTATAAATTCGCTTACCAAAAACAACCATATTAAATAAACCCACAAAAAAAATAACATGCTGGATAAATTCTCCGCAAATTACCACCTTATAGAAGAATTTGATAGATTCTTGCAAAATCACAATCATATATTAAAAACCGACGAAGACAAAAACTTCATAAAAGATGTATTAAACTTCGCCCTTGAAGCCCATAAAAACATGAAACGCTTTTCGGGCGAGCCATACATCGTACACTCTATCGAAGTAGCCAAAATCGTAACCCAAAAAATAGGACTCGGCAAAACATCAATCGCCGCAGCCATCCTGCACGACGTACCCGACAAAACCGAGTACACCTTGGAAGACATCAAAAGGTACTTCGGAAGCAAAATAAGCAGTATCGTAGAAGGATTAAGCCGAATAAAAAACTCGGAATACTTCGCCGACAACCACGAAGCCTCAGTTTTTAGGGAAATCATACTAAGCATGTCCAACGACATCAGAGTAATTTACATCAAAATGGCAGATAAGTTGCACAATATGAGAACCCTCGAATTTCTGCCACTCAACAAACAAGAGCGAATCGTAAATGAAGTAATAAACATATATGCCCCGTTGGCACACCGCTTGGGATTGTTTGAAATAAAATCCGAGATGGAAGACCTTTGTTTGAAATACACAAACCCAAACATCTATCGCGACATCCGGCACAGAATACAAAGCTCTGAAAGAGAGAAACTTCAATTTATAAATAAATTCCTAATCCCAATAAAAGACGAACTCGACCAAGCCGAAATAAAATACAAAATCCAAAGTCGAGCAAAATCAATATACTCAATTTGGAAAAAAATAAAACAAAAACGAGTACCCTTCAAAGAGGTATATGATTTGTACGCCGTGAGAATAATATACTCGCCCCCCACCAAGGAGCAAGAAAATCAAATGGCATACGACATTGCAAATCTCATAATGCAAAAGTATGAACACAAACCCGACCGCATAAGAGATTGGATAACAATACCTAAGGAAACCGGCTACCAAGCCTATCACATAACCGTGAAAAGCAAAGACGGAATCTGGGTAGAGGTGCAAATACGTTCCGACGAAATGCACCGTGCCGCCGAACACGGGCTTGCCGCTCATTGGCGATACAAGGGAGTTAAAAATCATAAACTAAAATTAGACGAGAAAATCGTAAGCATCGTAGATAAACTAAAACAAAAAGACATCTCGGCAGATAAGTTTATGGATGAGCTTAAACTCAACTTCTTCACAACCGATATATATATATTCACCCCACAGGGGCAAATCATAAACCTGCCAAAACATTCCACCGTCCTCGATTTTGCTTTCAAAATACACAGCTCGATAGGAGCAAGAGCATTGTCGGCAAAGGTGAATGGCAAGATAGTGCCTCTTAATCAAGAACTTAACGGAGGCGACAAAGTGCAAATAATATCGGCTGAAAAACCCAATCCACAAAAAGAATGGTTCAACTATGTAACCACCCATAAGGCATTGGGCGACCTCAAAAAACTATTTCGCGAAGAACGCAAAGCCCATCAAGAGAAAGGCAGACAAATCGTTGAGGACATCTACGAAGACGAATACATCTATGATATTAATTACGCCACAAACATTCTGCGTCAGGAGTTTGGCTACAAATCAGACGAGGAATTTTATATCGCTGTAAGCGAAAATAAAATCGACGACGACAAACTAATAAAAACCCTGCATCAATACTGCACAAATGTTCGTTCGCGATTTTGGACAGTGAAACTTCCCAACAGAGAGTTCAAAGAACGCATCAATGCCAACATACAAGGCATCAAAAATGCCAAATGCTGTATCCCCATGCCACAATGCGAAATAACCGCAATATACGACGACAAAAACACAATATTGGTACATCGCAAATTGTGCGAAGCCGTCGTTAGAACCCCCGAAGACAAACACATAAAAGCCGTATGGGCATCATACTCATCGGTGGCGAGACGCAAGGAACTTTACATACTTGCCGAAAACACCAAAACAATTATATTTAGAATTTCGGCAATCTTGACAAGCTCGCTAAACGTAAACCTAAGGTGCATCGAAAGCAAGGCAAAACGCAAGATGCTAAAAATATACATCGGACTATTTGTGAAAAACGAAAAAGCAATGCTCGAACTATTAGACGACCTTTCAAAAGTGCTTGAAATAAAAGAAGTGAAGGAAATAAATACTTCAAATGAAAAATATTCATCTGATAATTAAGGAGTTTTGAAAAATCATTTTAATTTATTCTAAATAAATTTTGCGACAAAAATATTTCTTTGTTAATTTACATAAAATTTAATTACAAGCTCTGAAACCTAAACTCTAAACACACCTTGAAGTATTAATGAATGAAAAATAAAGAAATAATAGTAACAGTAAAAGATATTTTCAGGAAATATTTAGAAGCCAACAACTATCGCAAAACCCCCGAACGTTTTGCTATTTTGGAAGAAATATATTCGCACGAGAAACACTTTGACATAGAGGAACTTTATCGTTTGATGACAAAAAAGAAATACCGAGTAAGTCGAGCAACTTTGTATAACACGATAGACATATTGCTGAAATGCGGTTTAGTTTTGAAACATCGCTTTGACGACACAATGGCAAAATATGAGCGTGCATTCAAATTCAGTCAACACGACCACTTGATATGCAACAACTGTGGACGCATCTTAGAATTTTGCGACCCCAGAATACAACACATCAAACAAACAATCGGCGAATTGACCAACTTCAATATAAAATCGCACTCCTTATATTTCTATGGAAATTGCAAAGAGTGTGAAGAAAAATTAAACAAAGAGAGTAATTAGGTCGGAATTCTTAAGGGATTTGGGCTGTGCTGTTGGTGCGTTATGACGATTCCATATAGCACAGAATTTTGTGTAATTGCAGGTGATTAAATTTCATTTCAGGATAATCTTTTATGTATTTTATTACTACATTTGCAAAAAAATAGATATGAGAGAATTTAACACATCAGGACCCAATATTCCCAAGCAACATTACACTATCCAAAGAACACCCTTGATTGAGAAGGGCTTGAACTTGGTTGATAAATCAAGATATTTCACAATTTGGGCACCTCGCCAAACAGGCAAAAGCACATATTTCAGGCAACTGGCAGAAAAATTAACAGAGCGAGGATATAAGGTAGCTCATATTAATTTTGAGAATTATAAAAAATTACCACAAAGTTCGTTTTTAAAAAGATTGCATATTGAATTACAAAAGCAATGGAATGAAGATTTTGATAATTTAAATATTGGAGATATTTTTTTAAAATTAGAACAAACTAAAAATACTAAATGCGTTCTAATAATCGACGAAGTTGAAGGAATAAATCCTGAATATTTTGGAACTTTTTTACACTCGATACGCAATGCTTATCATTCACGAGAAAATCACTGCTTAAAAAGTGTGATTTTGGTTGGCGTTTCTAATATAGTGGGTGTTGTAAGTGATAATGCAAGTCCATTCAATATTGCTGATAATCTGAATGTTCCATATTTTACAGATGAAGAAGTCGTCGAGTTACTCGGACAACACGAAACCGAAACCGGACAATTATTTGACGAAAAAGTAAAACAAAAAATATCCGAAATCACTGCCAATCAGCCCGGGCTTGTAAACGGATTTGCTCGTCAGTTGGTTGAGAATAATCCCGATAAAAAGCTGATAGATTATGCTGATTATCTGAAAGTTGAGCATTGGTATTTGAATCTAACCATCGACAAAAATATTTCCAACATCATAAACAAAGCCAACGAAGAACGAGCTTTTGTTGAACGCCTATTGTTTACCGAAGATAAAATTCCGTTTAAAATTAACAAACCGCATATTAAATTTTTACACACTAACGGCTTGATAAAAGAAGACGAAAACGGCTATGTAGAATTTTGGGTTCCTTTGTACCGAAAAACTGTTCACGATGCCTTTTATCCGTATACCAACGGCGAGCAAAGACAAATCAGCAGAACCATTTTTGCTGAAGAATATTTCACGGAAACAGGCGACCTAAAACTCGAAAAACTAATAGAAAACTACAAAGCCTACATCAAAAGACGAGGTTTTAATCCGCACCGAGAAAAAGACGAAAACGGGAATTACAAATCCATAAAAGAAGCCGCATTAATTTACAGCTTTGAGACTTACATCCACGCTTTTGTGAACGAACTTGAAGGCAAAATCTACCGAGAGGCAAACACCGGACTCGGCAAAAGCGATATGATAATAAACATCAAAGGGCAAGAATTTTTGATTGAAACAAAAGTATATAATAGTCCGAGTCAATTTAGCAAAGGCAAAGAGCAACTTGCGTATTATTGCAAAAGTCTTAATCAGACCAAAGGCATTTATCTTGTTTACTGCCCCAACGATATAAAGTATCCTCAAAACGTAAAAGAGCAAATTGAAAAAATCAATAACATCGAGATTTCGACCTATCTAATTGAATACGACGAAACTAAGTGGTAGAGAGAAAAAATGCTGTGTGAAAAATTGTAACTTCAGCACAATCCTCCACACAGCAAACTTCTTTAAGCATTTCATCTAAAATCCTGTTTATTCTACTCTCGACACTTTTATCATATTAGTTTTATGAGTGATTTCGAACGGCGTACTTGCCACGTGTATTACAATGTCGCCTTTTTCTAAAAGTCCTTTCGATTTTAGAGTGTCTATCGAGTAATCAATGGCTTTGTTTATGTTGCCAAACTGATTGAAATAGAATGCTTTAACCCCCCATAGAAGCGACAATATGCTACGCAAATATTTATACTTTGTGAAAGTGTAAACATCCGCTTTGGGGCGATAACCGGAAATTGTCCTTGCCGTATTGCCCTCCTCTGAGAATGTAACGATGGCTTTTGCTCCAACGCGTTCTGCCATTATCGAGGCACTGTAACATATTGAGTCTCTGATAAATCGAGGACTATCGGGATTGGGCAAAGTACCACGATTGTATTGATAGCGATTTTTCTCTGTATATTGAATTATGCGGTGCATGTTCTTTATGCTTTCTATCGGGAAATTTCCGATGGCAGTTTCGCCGCTAAGCATCAAGGTATCCACGCCGTCGATTACGGCATTAGCAACATCGTTTGCCTCGGCTCGCGTGGGGCTGAAATTGTTTATCATGCTTTCCATCATTTGCGTTGCTATTATCACCGGTACTGATTGGTCTAAGCATTTCTCAACAATTATTTTTTGCACCAAAGGCACTTTGTCGAAATCAATTTCCACACCCAAATCGCCTCGTGCCACCATAATGGCATCCGACACCTTTATAATAGAGTCAAGTTTTTCGATGGCTTGGGGTTTCTCGATTTTGGCTATCACCGAAACGTTTTTCTTCTTGCGTTTTATCATCTGCTTCAGCTCAATTACATCGCTTTCGGCTCTTACAAACGACAGTGCAATCCAATCAACATCTCTGCTTATGGCAAAAAGAGCATCTTCAATATCTTTGTCGGTCATTGCCGGCAGTGATATATTTGTGTTGGGCAGGTTGATGCCTTTGTGTGATGATATTGTACTGTCGTATAGGACTTTGGCAGTTACCAAATCTACCTTATTGGTCTCTTGAATTGTTAATTTTATTTTGCCGTCGTCGATTAGAATTGTATCGCCTGCGTCTACATCCATAGCAAAATCTTCGTAATCTACGGAAACAGTGTTGCCTTCGCCAACTATGTTTTTGGTAGTTATTTTTAGCAGGTCGCCTTTTTTGAGTTTCAAACTATTATTTTTGATTTCTCTAATTCGGATTTTGGGTCCTTGCAAATCGGCTAAAATTGCAACATCGGTGTTAAGTTCTTCGTTCAAACTTCTTATCATGTCGATTGTTTTGCCGTGCATTTCGCGTGTTTCGTGCGAAAAATTTAGGCGACATACATCCACCCCGGCTTTAAACATTTCTTTTAAAATATTTTTGTCTCGCGAGGCAGGACCTATGGTTGCTATTATTTTTGTTCTTGAATTACTTTGCATATTTTGTTGTTATAGGTTTATGGTTTAATTGAATTTTGAAATTATTTCTTTTATAATATTTAATTTTTCGTTGAGGAGATTTTCTGTTTTTGCTTCTGCTATTAATCGAAGATAAGGCTCTGTGTTTGAGGGGCGTATGTTAAACCACCAGTCGTTGTATTCTATTCTGTATCCGTCGAAATCGAAGAATGCAGTTGGCTTGCCCTCGTTCTCCATGAAGTGATTTTTAAGAGCTTCCATGGCTTCCGCTTTCGCTTGAATTTTGAAGTTTATTTCGCCCGAGCTTTGATATTTTTCTATTTCGGCTATTACTTGCGATGTCGTTTTGCCCTGTTGTTTTTTGTCAATCAGCACCGATGTGATTATAAGTGCCGCCAAAAGTCCCGAGTCGGAATACGCAAATTCCTTGAAGTAGTAATGCCCGGCAAGCTCTCCGCCGAATAGTCCGTCGATTTCGCGAAGTTTGGTTGCTGCAAAAGCACGTCCCACCTTCCACATGTTCATTTTGAAATCCTCGCCGATGTATTCTGCCACCGCTTTTGAGGTGCGGATGTCTTGCAAAAATTGTCCTTTTTGACCTTTATAATAGTCGGCAATCAGGGCTATCATTAGGTCGGGCGATATGAATTTTCCGTTTTCGTCGGTAAACATCACACGGTCGCCGTCGCCGTCGAAAATCATGCCGAAGTCGGCTTTTTTCTCTACCACGGCTTTTTGCAAGTCTTTGATATTTTCCGGCACAAGCGGATTTGCCTCGTGATTCGGGAATGTGCAATCAGGCTCTTCATATAGGTATGTTGGCGAATTGCCGAAGAGGTCTCTTGCCAGCAAACCAGCCATTCCGTTGGAGCAATCTATCACTATATTAAGGTCATCGATTGCTTTTGGAATGTATTTTTTTAGGAATTTCAGATAGTCGGCTTTGATGTCTTGCTCTATTATTTTGCCTTTTGGGGCGGTTGGCTTGCAGGTTTGCGTTTTTATCATGTTTTCGAGTTCGGCCAATCCTGTGTCGTATCCCACGGGCAGGGCATTGGTGCGTGATATCTTCATGCCGTTGTATTCTTTGGGATTGTGCGATGCCGTAATCATTACCGATGCGTGAAAGTCGAATTTTGCCGTTGCAAAGTACAGCATAGGCGTTGTGCTTAGACCTAAACTGTATACATCTGCACCTGAGTCAGTTATGCCCGATGTCAGAGCTTCAAAAATTTCAGGACTTGAAGTTCTGAGGTCTCTTCCTACCAAAATTTTATTTGTGTTGAGAAGTTTGGGTAAGAAAAATCCTATTTTGTATGCGTCTTTTTTATTGAAGTCTTCGTTGTATATCCCTCTAATATCGTAGGCGTGGAAAGCGTTCATATTCGTTATTTTTGGTTTGAAAATAATTTTATGGTTTTGTTTAGATATAAATCTTTTTTCATTCTTTTTATACCTGATTTATAGTGAGTTAGTTTTATTGTGTCGTTTCCTATTGCTATCGAGTCGGTTTTTAGCATGTGGAATGTGTAGGGTGTTTTTATCTTTGTTGATGCTTTGTATTTGTCGTATACTTTTTTAGCTTCTTTTTCCTCTTCTTGAAATTTTTTGAGGTTTAGATTTTGCTTTGTGTCATTTTTCTGAGCAGTAAGATATTTGTTATACTTCCTGATTGCTTGATATACAGTGTCGTTTTTCACGTATTTTTGGTTGAATATGTTTATGAAATTTTTGTCAAACATATTGCTTTGCTCTTGATAATCAGCACGTACAATTTCGTCCCATGGAATTGGGTAGTCTAAACCTTTTTCGCCCTCCAACAGTCCGTCGTAGGCTGATGGCAAAATGATATCCGGCACTACACCTTTTATTTGGGTAGCTCCGCCGTTGATGCGGTAGAATTTTTGGATTGTTACTTTCAATGCACCTAATGGTTTTAAACTTTTGTCTTTTATCACATCATCGAATGAAATGAAGCGTTGCACAGTTCCTTTTCCAAAGGTATTTTCAGTGCCAACTATCAATGCTCGGTTGTAGTCTTGCAGGGCTGCTGCGGTAATCTCAGATGCCGATGCACTGTTCTTGTTTACCATTACTATCACCTTGCCTTTGAACAACTTACTGTGATTTGGGTCTTTCATTACATAGGGCTTTTTATTGCGTGAACGCACTTGCACTATGGGACCTTTTTCGATGAAGTAACCGGCTATTTTTATGGCATCTCGAAGCGAGCCTCCGCCGTTATTTCTAAGGTCTAAGATTAGTTTGTCTACACCCTCTTTGTTTAGTTTTTCCAATTCTTTTTTGATGTCTTCGGCACTTGTTCTGCCTTTGTTGTCTTTGAAATCCACGTAGAACATCGGGAGGTTTATGTAGCCTATTTTTTCGTTGCCGTCGTTTATTATGAATGAGCGTGCAAAGGTGGCTTCAAGTTCTATAACGTCTCGCACTATCGGGATTTTTACTATGTCGCCATTTTGTTTTTTAACGGTCAAAATTACGGTTGTGCCTTTCTTTCCTCGTATCATTTTTATGGCTTCGTCAAGAGGCATATCTACCACGTTTACAGGGTCTTTGCCCTTTTGAGCAACCTCTATTATAAGGTCTCCTTCTTCCAATTCGCCTTGCTTCCAGCTTGGGCTTCCGGGTACTATTTTCATTATTTTTATGTAGGCGTTAGGTTGCGATAATTGAGCCCCGATGCCCTCCAATTTACCACTGATACTTATATCGAAATTGTCTTTGTCCTTGGGTGCATAGTACTGACTGTGAGGGTCGAAGTATGTTACAATGGAGTTTAAGTAAAATCCTAAAATGTCATTTTCTGTTATTTTATGCATTCTGTGATACCAATCGGTATATGTCTTCAAAACCTCTTTTCGCGATTCGGCTTCCAACTCTTTAAACGTTTTTTGCTTTACGGTTGTGTCGTTTTTTTCTTTGGCTTTTTCTTGACGTAATAATTTGTTATTCAGCTTTCTAAGTACTTTAGATTTGTAATATCTACGCCAAAAATCTTTAAGCTCTTTTTTTGATTTGCAATAATTTCTATTGTCGGGTTCAAAATCTATTTCTTCGTCTATTGTGAAGTCGAAAGGCTTTTTCATTATTTTGCTTAAAAACTTTTCCGATTCACTAACTCGTTTTAAATAAGTCTCTTTCGTAAGATTGAAAAACTCGAAAGTCTCAGCTTTTACCTCGTCATCTATCTTATATTTATATTGATTGAAATTATCAATATCCGATTGTAGGAAAAACCATTTGTTATAGTCCAAACGTTCGAGATAGGTTTTATATACATTCTCAGAAAGCTCATTATCAATTTGTTTCGGGCTGTAATGAAGTTGTTCCAAAGCCGTTTTAATGATATTGAGAATTATCTTGGGTTTTTTAGGATTGCCATCTTTTAGCGAGTATAATCCTAATGAAATTAATAATGTAAAAGGTATTAAAAATTTGTAAATTGAATTGCGTTTCATGGGTAATGTTTTTTAATCTTATTACAAAACTATAAAAAAAAGAAATGAAGTAATAAAATTTATTTGGTTAAAAATATAAAATAAATTTAAAACATGCCTATCATGTTTATAATAAGAAATTTATGCTAATGTTAATAAAACTTAAAAAATATAAATGCCTATTATAATTTGAAAAATAAAAAAAATGTATTACTTTTGATTAATTAATCAACAAACTAAATTTATATAATATTTATGAAAGCAACTTTATTATCAATTGCGTTGTTAATAGCTTCTATAACAACCGCATTCTCGCAGTACGACGTAAAACCTTATAACAGCTCCGGACGATTTTCAGGCATAGGCGAGCAAGAATGTATTGCCGTGAAAATTTATGACATTGATATTGACGATGTAAGCTCTGATTGGAAAAAAGTATTAAAGAAAAAATATGATGCAAAAGTAAAAGTATCGGGCAAAGAATTATTTGCCGACAATGCAGAGATTGAAACCGTATCATCAAACACAGTAGACGTATATTCCACATTATCAAAATCTTCTGATGGTGTTATTGAGCTAAAAGTAGCAGTAGACCTCGGAGGCGCATACTTAACATACAGTGGACATGCCGATAAACACTCTCAAATGACTAAAATTGTTGGAGAATTTGCTTTAAAACAAACCCAAAAAGGTATAGACGAAAGAGTTGAAAAAGCCGAAGATGAACTTGAAGATCTTGAAAACGAACTTAAAAAACAGCAAAAAACAGTAGCCAATGCAAACAAAGCTATTGAAGATGCTGAGAAAAAAATCGTTGAAAATAAAGACCTTATAAAAGAAACTGAAGCAGCAATCAAAGAGCAAGAAGTAAAAATTGACGACCAAGCCAATAAAGTACAAAAATTGAAATCAATAAGCGTTAGAAATTAAAACTAACAAAATATAAAAATTAAAAATGCCGACAGAGATAAATAATTTATTTCAGTTGGCATTTTTTGCATAAAGAAAAATAATAAAAAAAACACAATGCACAATTTCACAGCAACGTATACCGACCAATACCAACTTACAATGTCGCAGATATATTTTCTGAATAATCGACATAATGAAAAAGCAATATTCGACTATTTTTTTAGAAAAAACCCATTCAAAGGCGGATACACAATATTTACCGGACTTGAAAACTTGCTTGATGTTCTTGAAGAAATACACTTCTCGCAAGAAGACATCAACTATTTGAAAAAAATGAATTTCGATGATGATTTCTTGGAATATCTCAGAAATTTCAGATTTACCGGAACTATCAAATCTGTAAAAGAAGGCGAAATTATATTTCCCACCGAGCCGGTAATGACCGTAGAAGGCAACATAATCGAACTGCAAATTATTGAGACTATCTTGCTGAATATCATAAACTTCCAGAGTCTCATTGCAACCAAAGCAAGCCGAATAAGACATGCCGCAGGCGATAGAAAATTAATTGATTTTGGACTAAGAAGAGCACAATCCACAGGCGGATATTTCGCTTCACGTGCCGCTTACATCGGCGGATTTAACGCAACAAGCAACATTGTGGCAGGCAAAGATTTTGATATTCCGTTGGCAGGCACTATGGCACACTCATTTATTCAAAGCTATGATTCTGAGCTTGAAGCATTTAGAGACTTCTCCGAAAAATACACCGATAATTGCGTATTGCTGGTTGATACATACGATACGCTAAAAAGCGGTCTGCCCAATGCCATAAAAGTTGCAAAAGAAATGGAGATGAAAGGGCATAAATTAAAAGGCATCAGATTAGACAGCGGCGACCTTGCTTACCTTTCTCGAAAAGCACGTAAGATGCTGGACAATGCACAGTTACAGTATGTGCAAATATCAGCATCAAACCAATTAGATGAAAATTTGATTATGAGTCTCAACCGCCAAGAGGCAAGTATCGACCTCTTTGGAATAGGCACGGCATTCATCACCGGGCAACCCGACGGAGCTTTGGACGGAGTATTCAAACTTGCATATTACAATAATCAGGATAGGATAAAGCTCTCTGATTCAATGGCTAAGATAAATCTTCCGGGCAGAAAAGAGATATTTAGATTTTATAATGAACTCGGCTTATTTGCCGGCGACGTGGTTTGCGAGGAAAACGAAAGCAATCCCGAAATAATGTATCATCCGTTTGAGCCGAGAAAACAAAAGGTGATAAAAAATTTCAAAAAAGAAAAAATACAATGCGTGTGCATGAAAAACGGAAAAAGGGTAGAGCCGAAGAAAAGCATCAGCGAAATTGTGGACTACAAAAACGAGCGAATAAAACTCTTGCCCAAAGAGCATAAGCGATTTGAGTTCCCGCATATATATAAGGTGGGGCTGAGCAAACGCCTAAACGAAAAACGAAACAATTTGATAATGCAACATTCTTCAAAAAACAAAATATAGCAATATTTATTTTTATAACTCGTTACCCTAATGAAACGAAAACATATATAAAAATGAAAAAATTAACAGCAATAATCTTGACTTTGCATTTATTTGCAGGTGGCATCTATGCACAAAGCACTGAGAATAAAGACCCTAAGGCAAAAGTAATTTTAGATGACATTGCCAAAAAAATGAAAAGTTTTAATAACATCAAATTGTATTTTGACTATAAAATCATCAACAACCAATCTAAAAAAGAGCAAGTTGAAAAGGCTAATGCCGTGATTCAAAAAAATAATTACAAGATAATGATGAAAAATCTTGAAATTATGTCAGACGGCAAAGCGGTTTACACCTACCAAAAAGAAATAATGGAAATCACAATTAGTGAAAATAACCCTGATGAGGAAAGTATTTTTAACCCTGCAAAAATATACTCATTGTATGAAAAGGGCTTCAAATACAAGTTGTTAGGTCGTTACAAAAAGCAGAACCGCAATTTGGCTGTGATAGATTTATTTCCCGAAAATTACAAACAAGCAAATTACACACGCTTGCGATTGGAGATAGATATGGACAAAAAACAGATAGCATCATTTACCACATTTGGAAAAAATGGCATAAATTATATGGCTGAATTTTCAAAATATGAGTACAACACAAAATTGCCGTCAGATTTTTTTGTTTTCCAAAAAGACAAATTGCCCGAAGATATTGAAATTGTTGATTTAAGATAGAACAACGAGGCACAAAATAAAAAAGTCGGAAGATGAAATTCATTTTCCGACTTTTGTTTTTTGCTTTTAGAATAAATCTAACTCTTTGCGTTTTTCGCCGTTTCGCCAACGTTCCACGCCCAGCTTCTTGCCGTTTTCGTCGTAATATTTCCAGCGGCCATGCTTTTTGCCGTCTCTATACCTGCCCTCAATTTGGATACTGCCTGTGGGAAAGTAAAAATTAGCCTCGCCGTTAGCCACTCCATCCTCGTGGAATATCTCGATTTTTCTTGCTCCATTATCGTGGAACTCCTTGTAAATGTTTATCTTACCGGCAGGCTCATAACTTACTATCGCTTTGGTTTTGTTCTGCGGGTCGTCATAATAAAAGTAACATTCGCCCGACGGCATGCCATCAACATAGTTCACCGAATTTTTGATGCGACCAGATTTATAATAAGTTTTCCATAGACCTTGCATTTTGCCGTTGGCAATATTTCCCTCAAAAATTGTTGCTCCCGTAACAGGATTTATGTGCTTGTAAACACTGTCGTTAAGCAAAATTTCCTCAGGCAATTTGTATACAAACTCCATCGAGTCGATATAAGTTTTAAAGCCGGATTGCGATGCTTTGGTCTCTATCTTTTCCAAAATATCCACCTTTATAGCATTGGGATTATGCTTTGCTTTCAAGGTCGTTTTAAACATATCTCCCTCTGTTACAAGCTGAAAGCCTATGTTTGAAAAACTCAAAATAAACTCTTTGTTCTCTTTCACAGCCTGCCTGTCCTCCGGCAAACTGTGCTTATACAAACTCTCATACATTTGAGGAGTGCGAATAAACAGGCTGAGATTTGATTTGCCTTTAAACTCATTTTTAAAGTCTTTGAAACTTTCCAAATTGTTCAGAGTACGCCCCATGATGTAATCGTCTATGAAATCTTTTAAGACCTCAGGCGAGTTGCTTAAAACCACAAAGTCCTCTATATAAGTGAAATAAGGCTTCTCCAAACTTTTAAATAATTTGCCGAAAAACAATTTGAATAAATTGCGTCTGTCGAGATAATGAATTGTGAAATTTTTGTAATTAACTTCTTCAAATTTCACGGGACTGCGTTGTTTAATTTTTCTTGTGATTTCGCCAAGTCCTTTTTTGGCATCAACAATATTATTAGTCTTTATTAGCACCACAACATCCTCTAAACGACGGTTTTCCGCAGGACGCAATTTCAAAAACGCAACCTCATTGCCTATCCAATCGAAGAAATTTTCTTGAATGCTTATGCCCAAATATCGTTCAAGTTTTTTTACATTATTTTCAATATCCTCCATATCCTTGGCGTTGCCGGCTCTGTAATGCTCGGTTAGTTGGTTGTAAAAATCCATATAATTTTCAAATCCCATTGAAAAATACACGCCCGTTTGCTCCGATGAAATTTCCCAAGCCGATAGACTGCCGGGCTTCACTCCTGCCAATGCTTTTACATAAGAACCGGCAGAATCTACACCTGTATATCCCTCAAAACTAAGGAGTTCGTCGGCAAGATACATGTCAAAAACCGAGTATGTAAGTGAGTTTGCTATCATGTCGATAGTCTCGGAATTTTCAGTGCTGTACGAGCTTACAAAATCTTGTAAGTGCTTGAAATTAAAGAAGTATCTGAATAACTCATTGCCCGATAATTTATCTCTTACCTTAGTGAAGTTGGTATTATTTATCCAATAATTTGATGCAAATTCATCTATTGAATTTTCCAGCAAACTGCCTGTGAATGAGGCAATAAAAAGATTATCATGCAAGGTTATATAAATTACATCATCGTAATTTTTTTCGTCATGAAGTTCATAAATTGTCGCCTCGTTGTAGGTTCGCTCTTTAAGCGTGTAGCCTTTTGCATATGATAGAGTGCTTTTTATAGTAGAGCTTATCATGGATGCAACTCCTTTTAAATCAACCACATATAGCATATCCCAATCAACTCCGGAGGTCATGTGGATTGATGCCAACAACGACCTGTCAGACAAAACAGCATCGGCAGCAATATTATCAGCCAGAAATGTGTTAAGCATCTCAATATCAGACTGTATATCAGCGAAGTAAGGATTTTTTACCAGATAATTCCACACTTTGCTTTGACTTATTTCCGTCCATGCCCCCGACAAATCTGAGGTTTTTACCATAAGCACTGAGTTTTTGGGTACGGCTTTAAGGGCATAATGACTTGGTGTTTTCACAATAAATCGGTGGTACGCCCACCAACCTGCAACTATAAGTACCAGTGTTAGAATGACAAACAAAAAAATACGAAAAAATTTTCTCATAATATTACAATTTTATACTAATTTTTAAAGATAGTTCTTGCAAATTTAGTATAAAATTTCAATGAAAATAAAGAATTTGATTTCCTTTTGAAAATTTTTGAAAAATGCCTGATGGAGTGGGGGTGAGCTTCGCTTTATTTTGACTTTTTACTAATTATATTTTTAATAATAGATATAATTATGTACACGAAGACTATGAAAGTCAGTGCAAAAGTTTGCATAAACAAAAGCAAGATAAGTGAAAGTGCAAGGAAGATATACCTTGTCTTGTTTTCTCTGAATTTGAAATTTTTGAATTTCAATGAGAACATTGGCATCTCTACCAGCAACATAACCGAGAAAATGCCTAAAAGCGTGATATAGAAGTAGATATTTTCCATCACAAAAATTTGCAAACCTATTATAGCCATAAACGAGTATATGGGCAGGTTGATGTCCCACCAATTTGAGATGATGATAAGTTTGTCGGGGTCAAAGTCTTTTAGCAGGGGCAATGATGCAAAGAAAAACGCCGATACTGGTGTGGGAATGCCTAAGAATACGTCGGTTTGCCTTGTATCGAGGTTGAATTTTGCCAATCGCAATGCCGAGGAAATCACTAATATAGAGGGAATTAACAATACCAATATGCTAACCCAAGGTAATGTAAGTGAGAATGCTTTGACTTTTAGTGCCACTTTCAAAAGTTGAAAAACTATAACCGCTGGTGCTACGCCGAAAGTTACGAGGTCTGCCAGTGAGTCAAGCTCTTTGCCAATTTCTGATTTCTGGTTTAGCAGACGTGCAAAAAAACCGTCGGCAAAGTCAAATAACATACCGATAAAAATTGCTATCGATGCGTAGGTCAAGTGATTAGGGTTGTCAAAAGCCAAGCCTATTGCCAAAAAACCGGCAACTAAATTGAGCGAGGTGAATATGTTCGGAACACTAAAATATTTTAATGATTTTTGCATGCTGTTAATTGTAAATCAAAATCAAATGTATGTATTAAATTAAAGAAATACAAATTTTAATAATATATTTGCCTAAATTTTTGTTGGTTTTGAAAACAAAAAATATTTATTACAAATTAAGTGTTTGTTAATAAGTTGATTATATGATTTTTTAGTTTATGAAATTTTTAGTTCGATGAGATATTTTACAGTTATTTTTTTTATTTTCATTAGCCTCAATGTTATGGCACAACGAAGCTATCGCAACGATTATCTGAATGTTGGGGCAGGGGCGAGGAATATGGCAATGGCGGGCAGTGTGATTGCAAGCATTAACGATGAAACGGCGACTTATTGGAACTCGGCAGGAATTTCATCATTGAAATCAAAACACAATATCGGTGTTATGCACGCCGAATATTTTGCAGGTTTGTCGAAATATGATTTTGCTTCTTATGCGTATAAAGTCTCTGAGAATGCGGGCGTTGCAATCTCGTTGTTGCGAATGGGTGTAGACGACATTCCTAACACCTTAAATTTAATAGATGAAAATGGCAATGTGGATTACGACAGGATAAGCTATTTCTCGACAGCCGATTATGCTTTGTTGGGGGCTTTTGCTCGTGAAAGTAAAATACCTGGACTTTCATACGGCATACAAACCAAGGTGTTGTATCGTCGGCTTGGGAAATTTGCCAATGCTTTCGGTTTCGGATTTGATGCAGGCGTGCAGTATAAGAAAAACGCATGGCGGTTTGGGGCAAATGTCAAAGATATAACTTCCACTTTCAACGCATGGTTTTTCAATACTGAGGAACTTGAAGAAGTGTTTAAGAAAACAGGCAATGAAATCCCTAATGATACAATAGAATTTTCTGTACCTCAGATAGATACAGGAGCAGGACGAATGTTCACAATAAAATCTAAATTCTCGATTTATGCCGAATTGGGAATTTTAGCCACCTTCGATGGCAGACGCAACAGCATAATTTCAGGCGACAATATTGCCCTTGAACCTCACTTGGGCGTGGAGGCAGGATACAATAATTTGGTGTTTTTGCGATTTGGATTTGGAAAGTTCAGCAAAAATAAAAATTTCGATGGCGAAAAAATTTCGTTTGAACCGAGTGCGGGCATCGGTTTGCATTTATTCAAATTCAGAGTGGATTATGCTTTAAGTAATATCGCCGGAGCTTCGGGCGTTTTGTATTCCAATATTTTTTCTTTGAGCTATGAGTTTTGATTCTCAGGCACTTTGTGTTTCCATCTTCGATGCGACCATAACCAGTTGCCCGGCTTCTCTTTTATGTTCTCTTCCAACAGTTTAGCATAGCGATTTACTATTTCGCCTTCCGGCAAATCCTTTGCATTATCGGCTATGAGTTGGAATCTGCTGGCGTAATGTCCTTTTTTCACTCTTTCGATGCTACCAAAAAATACTGCCGCATCCAAGAAGTGCGGATATTTCTCAGTACCTTGCAAGAAGTATGTTTTTTTGTGAAAAAAATCTGTAACATAGCTTCTGCGAATGTTCGACGGGCTTTGGTCTGCCAACAAAAGATATATATAAGGTTGGTTGTCTAAGTTTTTGAAAAATCTATAAGTTGAGTATATCGATAGCAATTCGGCATTGTATTTGGCTCTGTCTTTTTTTAGATAGTTGTCTAAATACTTGTTTGATAGTGGTTTATACAGCCCTATTGATTTGTAGGTAAACATAGGAAGTGTAAATATTCCGTGCCACCATTCCCAGTTTGCTATATGTCCGGCTAATATCACAACATTTTTGCCTTTCTTGAAATACTCTTCAATTCCGCCTGAGTCTAAAAGTTTATATCTCGCTGAGAATTGCTTCTTTGTCATGCTAAACCCTTTGAGGCTTTCTAACATAATCATGGAGAGGTTGGCGTAGGTGTCGTTCTCTATTTGTTTTAGTTCTTCGGCTGATTTATCGGGGAAAGATGATTGCAGGTTTTCTCGTATAACTTTTTTTCGGTATCCTACCAAGTGTTGTAGTATGAATTTCAGGACTTTAGATTTGAAATAAAGTATGGGAAACGGGATTAGCTTAAATGATAAGATAAAAATTTTTGCAAATACATATACTATATATTGTCCGATAGATGATAATGACATGTGATATTTTTGTTAAAATAAAAAGGGGCGTAATGAAACGCCCCTTAAAAACAACTAACCTAAAACCTACTATGAAAAAGAATTACTTGGATAAGTAATCTGGTGCAAAGATAAAGGATATTTATCAAACACCAAATTTTTTTTAATTTTTTTATCCTGCTGCTTCAGCATCGTCGAACGCTGAGTCAGATTTAGGGACAGTATTGGGTGCATTTGCGTATATATCTGTCTGGCTTTGAGTAATATACTTGGTTTTGCTTCGTTCTGTTGCAGTTATGTGGTGCATTACTTTTGAGCCGAAATAGAACGCTATCATCATTTGGAAGGCAACCATAAGTTCTTTCATTTCTTCCTCCATGCCTATAATTCTAACGTTTACTAGTTCTATTATTATTACTACAAATAGGAGGGTTAAGGTCAGTATGCCTCTGAATATACCTCTTGGCATGCCAAAACTTTCACCTTCAAATGGGTTTGGATGTTCGGGCGTCCAGTTCCCGAAGGTATATTTTCTTAGTAGTAGGACGAAAAATCCCAATACTAATGTTAGCCAAATTGCTATTGGCATGTATACGCTCCACCAATAAACTGCTGGGTGGTTTACTAAAAACTCTACGGTAGTCATGTAATTGTTTGTCATGATGCGATTTAATTATCTTGCCACGAAGAATCCGATTAAGAATGCTACCGGGATTCCACCTATGGCTATTTTTGTAAATAATGATTTTCTTTTGTTTCGTTTTGCTTCTTGTCTTACGTCTTGAATACACTCTTGGAGGTTATTCCGATAGTAGTCTCTGTCTTTTGTCAGCGTTGCAATTAGTGAGTCTTTTTCTACGCTTTTTTGTTCATAAAGTTTTGTGTTATGTTTGTAGCGTTCTAATTGAGTCTCAGCGAGTTCTAATTGTTTGGCTTTTGCAATGGCATTTTTAAACTGGCTGTTTTTCAGTATCCATAAAGTATCTTGGTTGGAGTTTAGGTCTCTTGCTCCTGCCGATGACTGTATGGTTATGTTTCTTTCAGGCAGTACGGGAATTGGATAACGTTGTGCTTTTACAAGGTTTACGCTTGATAATGAAATTATTAATGATATTAATATAAGTATTTTATTCATAGTTAATCTCCAAAATAGTTTATAGCTTCATCTTGTAATTCGTCTAAGCTCATGTTATTAACTTCTTCTTTTATTTTTGCTTTTCTAAGCTCTATTTCTTCTATTTCTTTTTTAGAGTCGGCTATTTTTTTGTCCAATTCTCTTATATGCTCTTCTCGTGCAAGTATCTCTTCGTCAAATTGTTTCCTGTGAATTACTTCATCTTTTTGAAGATTGTCGTATTTTTTCAAGACCCTATCAGAGGTTCTGTCTTTAAAAAGCCAATTTTTAACCAATGTGTATGGCCCTGCGAGTGCCGCAAAAATCATTGCCAAAACATTCCATTTTGTGTTTAGCATTCCTTTTTCGTGTAGCACTCCTATTACTATAAGTACGACTATTATTACACCTATGGTAATCCACCAACGTCTGTTCATGTTTTTTTATTTATCTTCTTCAACATATTTTGCAAATACCCAACCTTCCACTTCGGTTGATACTTTATACCAGCCGTTTGCCGAGTCTAATATCTTAACTTTTGTGCCTCGTTTGAGTGGTTGAGCTACTTTTTCTCCGTTTCTGTCGGGCGATGAGCGTATATTTAGTTTATTAGCGTCAATTCTTCCTGTTTCGGGAAGTTTTATGGTTTCGTCTTCGGATAGGTCAGTGCCTAAGAGTTGGTTTCTTAGTCTGTCAAGAGGGAAAGCGGGACCCGGATCGGATTTTCTGCCGGGGGCTATTTCTTCGTGTCCGAGTATTTGTTTTACGTCGTATTCTTCTATGAATAAGCGACATAAGTCTGTTACAGTGTTTATTTGTTCCTCTGTGTAGACGTGCCAATATTTAGGGGTTGATTCGTTTCTGTGTATTGCTTTTATAACGTCTGAGGGGTTGTATGCACTTCCAAACCATGAGCGAAATACGTTACCGCTTTTTGTTAAAAATCCGGAGTTTACTATTTCAATTCCGAGCGAGTATTTGTTTAATCCCACTCGATTGCCCCATTTACTTGCTCCTGCGTGCCATGCTTCGGTGTCGAACGGTACCATTTGAGTTACAGAGCCGTCGCGGTCTACTATAACATGTGCCGAGGCTTTTACTTTTGGGTTGGTTAGGTTGTTTAGCGATGGTTTGTAGGGTCCTGCGGTGTAATGTATTATGACTGTGTCGGGTAGTCCCGAGCCAAATTTACCGCTATGGTTTTTAGACCATACTGCTTTTCTTACGTTATCTCCGTGTAGTATGTTATCTTTTATTTGCATATCAATAGTAAGTATGAGATTTTTATAATAATTATCAAAAATAACTTATTTTATACTAAAAAAAAAATATTTTCTGTATGATTTTGTTGCTTTTTTTTCGATGCTTTTATAATTTGGCTGATATTGTATTTTTTTTCTATATATATTATAAGGTGTCATTATTCCGGGGATATCAACTGATAAAAATTGACATTTTTAAAGCCATTTGGGCTGTTTACCCATTTTTCTTTCACGCCTGTTTTTCTGAATCCTTTGGTTTTGAAGAGGTTAATGCTTCTTTCATTATCTTCAATGATATTGCAGTATAGTTGCACAAGTTTCAACATCTTAAAACAGTAGTCTATGACGAGCGTTAAGGCTTGCGAGGCAAATCCTTGTTGTTTGAAATTCTCGTCGATAATTATGCCTATGCCGGCTCGCAAATGT